>Ga0182015_10000186_pt1 | contig 88232 bp, 84 predicted proteins | sample 712P3MmetaG_FD_120478 | JGI IMG/M metagenome (GOLD analysis project Ga0182015, IMG submission 120478) | Permafrost microbial communities from Stordalen Mire, Sweden - 712P3M metaG | ecosystem: Environmental > Terrestrial > Soil > Wetlands > Permafrost | place: Sweden: Stordalen | collected...
CTTGCCGCCGCCGCGCAACCCGATCAGCGCGATGCGGCGCGGACGCGCGGTATGATCGCCGGCGGTGACGATCGATCCGACGAAGTGCTGGACCGAGCGCAGTTGGTCGGGCGAGAGCGAGCGGATCGTGGCGATCACGCCGGCCGTTTCGGGCGCCGGATCGCTCGCGGCGACGAGCGTCTCGGGCACGATGCCGAAGGCCCGTGCGAGCCGGCGTATGACGAGGACCGACGCGTTGCCCTGACCCGCTTCGAGCTGCGCCAGGTAACGCTCGGAGACACCGGACTCACGCGTGAGGCTCCGCCGCGTCATGCCGCGCCGGGCGCGCAATTCCCGGACGCGCTCGCCGAGCGTCCGCAGGAAGGCCTCGCCGTCGTCGTCCTGCACTATCACTCTTGATCTATTCTCCTTATGCATTATAATGCTGGCAAGCCAACAGCGTCTAGGGGGCAACGCCGACCGTCTATGGAGTGGTATAACGCCGCGTCAGATCTGCTCGATCGACATCTGCCCGCGCGCGCGCAGCGCCCCGCCTTCATCGACGAGCGTTGCACGCTGACGTACGGCGAACTCGCGACGCGGGTCGACAAAGCGGCCGGCGCGCTGCGGGCATTGGGCATCGAGCCCGAGCACCGCATCGCGCTCGCGCTGCTCGACACGGTCGATTTTCCGGTCGCATTTCTCGGCGCGATCAAGGCCGGCATCGTGCCGATACCGGTCAACACGCTCTTCCCGGCCGAAGATTATGCCTACATCCTCGCGGACAGCCGCGCGCAGGCCGTCATCGTGTCGATCGAACTGCTGCCGAGGCTGCGCGAAGCCGCAGCGCTTGCCGGCTGGAGCGGCGCGTTCGTCGTCTCGGATCCGGACGCAACCGGCGAGGTCGGCAACGCGCTGCGCTTTGCCGACCTCGTCGCGACGTCTCCGCCGCTGCAGGCAGCGTTTCCGTCGCGGCGTGACGACGCGTGCTTTTGGCTCTACTCCTCGGGTTCGACCGGCCGCCCCAAGGGCGCGGTGCACGTGCAGACGAGCATGCTGGATACGGCCGAACTCTTCGCGCGCGACGTGCTGGGCTTTTCGGAGCGCGACATCGTGTTTTCAGCGGCGAAGCTCTTCTTCGCCTACGGCTTGGGGAACGCGCTGTCGTTTCCGCTCGCGGCCGGAGCGACGAGCGTGCTCTTCGCCGGCCGCGTCACGCCCGACGTCGTCTGCGACATGCTCGTGCGGCACGCGCCGACGATCTTCTGCGGCGTGCCGACGCTCTTCAACGCATGCTTGCTGAACCCGGCCCTCCCCAAGGCGGGCGAACACGCGCTGCGGCTGTGCACGTCGGCCGGTGAGGTGCTGCCCGAAGAGATCGGCCGCACGTGGACCGAGCGAACGGGCGTCGAGATCATCGACGGCATCGGCTCGACCGAAATGCTGCACATCTTCGTCTCCAACCGGCCGGGCACCGTGCACTACGGCACGACCGGCACGCCGGTGCCCGGTTATCGCGCGCGGATCATCGACGAGCACGGCGCCGAAGCCGCGCCGGGCGAAGTCGGCGAGCTCGAGGTCGCCGGCCCCACGGCGGCGATGTTCTACTGGAACAACCGCGAGAAGTCGCGCCATACGTTTGCGGGCGAGTGGACGCGCACCGGCGATAAATTTTACCTCGACGCCGGCGGCAACTACGTGCACTGCGGCCGCACGGACGACATGCTCAAAGTGGGCGGAATCTGGGTGTCACCCTCGGAAGTCGAGGCCGCGCTGATCGCGCACGAGCAGGTGCTGGAATGCGCCGTCATCGGCTGCGCGGATGAGAACGAGCTGATCAAGCCCAAGGCGTTCATCGTGCTGATGCCCGGTATCGCACCCGAACCCGCGTTGTCCGAGCTGCTCAAGAATCACGTCAAGGCGCGTCTCGCGCCATATAAGTATCCGCGCTGGATCGAGTTTATCGACGAGTTGCCGAAAACCGCGACCGGCAAGATTCAGCGGCACGTCCTGCGCGCGCGCGAAGCCGCCGCACGGGGGTAACGGCGGTCGTTATCGCCGGGCGCCGGCTGGACGTCGCGCACATCGCCGGAACGACGGCACGCAAGCCCATCGTCCTGTTGCACGAAGGCCTCGGATCGATCGAATCGTGGCGCGATTTCCCAGCGCAACTCGCCGCCGCAACCGGCCGGGCCGTCATCGCATATTCGCGCCACGGGCACGGCCGTTCGGAGCCGCTCGGCGAAGCGCGAACGGTCGATTACATGCACGCCGAAGCGCGCGTCGTCTTGCCCGAACTCCTGCGCGCGCTCGGCCTCGATGCACCGGTACTCTTCGGTCACAGCGACGGCGCATCGATCGCGCTCATCTATGCGGCGAGCGTGCCGTGCGGCGCTTGCGCGCTCGTGCTCGAAGCGCCGCACGTCTTCGTCGAACCGCTCACGCTGCGCAGCATCGAACTCGCGCGCGATGCTGCAGCGACCGGCGACCTCGTGGCGAAACTCGGCCGCTATCACGCCGACGCGGACACCACATTCCGCGGCTGGAACGACATCTGGCTGCAACCCGAGTTTGCGCGCTGGGATATCACGGCGCTGCTGCCAGCGATCGTCGCGCCGATTCTCATGCTTCAAGGCCGCGACGACGAATACGGCACGCCGGCGCAGCTTGCCGCTATTGCCCGAGCGGTACCGCACACGGATACGGTGTTGCTGGCCGATTGCGGCCACAGCCCGCATCGTTCGCAGACCGCGCTCGTGCTGGAAAGGACGCGCGGCTTTCTTGCGGCGCTGCCGTAATCCTCATTCGCTGCACGATTCCGGCCGCGCCGAACAGCGGCGCATCAGCGCAATCGCCGCCTCGTAGGCCGCAAACGTCGACATCGTGATGTAGCCGGCGGTGGTCGCGTAACCGAAGCGTTGACCGCGCACGAACGTCGTAACGGATTTGTTGGTGGGATCAGTAAACGACGCCGTCGGCTTGGCGTTGCGAAAGTCGTTCGCAATCGCGCTGCCGTAGAGCGAGCCGAAGAACGTGAACCCGTAGCCCGTCCCGTTCTGCCGTACCGGTTCCGAGCCCGGCTGACCGCCCGGTGTGCGTGCGAACGGCGCTACGCGGACGCCTTACATGCCGCGAACGTATTCAAAATCGACCGGACGGCCCTTGAGGCCCGCTTCCGGCGGCGCGATCCATGACGCCATCTTGCCGCGCTCGTAGACCGGCTGCATCAGACTCTTGATGAACGCCCGGTCGCCCGCGCTCGGAAGCCACGACGCCACGCCGGCATCGTAGGCCGCCTGCGTGATGATGTTGCCGTCGAGATCCGTCGGGATGCCGGCCCAGCTGCCGATGCCGCGCCGGAAGCGCGTGCTCGGCAAGCGTAGGCGGACCGCCCCTCCCGAGCGTTCGATCCACTTATTCCAGCGCTGCAACCCTTTGAGACAATCCTCAACATACGAACCGCGCACGACTTCGTTGATCGCGTTGCGGTAGGGCATCGACTCGATGCGCACCCGGTTTCCGTCGGGGACTTCGAGATCGTAGAGCGCATCGCGCATGACGTGATCGCTATATTTGTCCTCATCCGGGCGGCCCTTGACGCCGGACGCAAAATACGCGGCCGCGTTGGAGGACGCATCGGCGCCGAAGAGATCGAGCGACGAGCTGAACCAGAAGTTCAGGTACCGACCGATCGTCGGCAAGTCGATCGCGCCGGCGCGCCGGATCGCCTCGGGATCGTCCGTGCGCAATTCGGCCATCACTTCGAGCGTGCGGCGCACGACGCGCTGAATGCCGGTATCGCCGACGAACATGTGGTGCGCTTCTTCGGTCAACATGAACTTGCAGGTGCGCGCCAGCGGATCGAACGCCGATTCGGCCAACGACTTCAACTGAAACTTCCCGTCGCGATCGGTAAAGAACGTGAACATGAAGAGCGAGAGCCAGTCGGTAATCGGTTCGTTGAACGTGGCGAGGATGCGCGGGTTGTCGCTCGAGCCCGAGCGGCGCATCAGCAGACCTTCCGCTTCCTCACGGCCGTCGCGGCCGAAGTAGGCTTGCAGCAAATACACCATCGCCCACAGGTGGCGACCTTCCTCGACGTTGATCTGGAAGAGGTTGCGCAGGTCGTAGAGTGAGGGCGCCGTGTGGCCGAGCAAACGTTGCTGCTCGACCGACGCGGGTTCGGTGTCGCCTTGCGTGACGATCAGGCGGCGCAGCGTGCTGCGATGTTCGCCCGGAATCTGTTGCCACGCCGGTTTGCCCATCTCGTCGCCGAAGCCGATCGTGCGATCCGCTTGCCGTTCGGCGAGAAAGATGCCCCAACGGTAGTCGGGCATCTGCACGTAACCGTAGTTCGCCCAGCCCTTCGCATCGACCGAGATCGCGGTGCGCAGATACACGTCGCGGGCTTGAAAATCCGTCGGGCCCAGCTCCTTCCACCAGTTCAAGAATTCGGGCTGCCACTGCTCGAGCGCGCGTTGCAACGACCGGCTCGACGCTAGGTCGACGTTGTTGGGAATCCGGTCCGTATAGTCGATGGTCATTGCGCTAGACCCGTTCCCGATCGAAGTGCGGTTTCGAACCGCTGCCGTAGACCTTTAGCGCGCCGCGTTCGCCGGTGGCATTGGGGCGCACGAAGACCCAGTTCTGCCAGGCCGAGAGGCGCGCGAAAATCTTGGAGTGCAACGTCTCGGCGCCCGGAAAACGCAGGTTCGCTTCGAGTCCGGTCAGCGCGTCGGGCGAGAGTGCGGCGCGTTCTTCGATCGCCAGGCGCAGTTCGTCGTCCCAGTCCAAGTCGTCGGGCGCGATCGTAACCAGCCCCGCCGCGAGGGCCTCTTGGGCCCCGTATACCATACCGGCCGCCGCGCGCAACGTCGCGAGTTGCGCGGCTCCGCTGCCGAAGCGCGTCTCGAGGCGCGAGCGATCGGCGACGGTCGGATAGGCGCCGAAGTTGCGTTCGCTCAACGCGATCGCCGGAGCGTCGCCGTCATCGCTCAGCAGCATGTAGATGCGGTCGGCCGCCAGTGCGAGTTCGAACAGCGTGCCGGCGAAGGCACTGCTGCGGTCGACGATCGCAAACATGCTGCGCGAGGTGACGTCGAGGCGCGCCAACGTGCGCCGCAAGAGGCCCGTGGTCTCGCGCACGAGCCAATCGCCGGCCTCGGCGGCTAGCACGCGATCGACGGCGAGCACCGCCTGCGCATCCCCTTCGGTGCGCAGCAGCAGCAGTCCCAACTCGGGTTCGTTCGTGCGCAAGAGCAAGAGCGCGTCGTCGAGTTCGCGCGCGAACGCGAGCGGCCACCAGAGTGCCCCGAGTGCATGGATCGCCGCGACGCCGGCCGGTTGCTCCGTACGCGGCGCCCGCACCGTCAGCGTCGCAAGGCCGCGTTCGCGGTCGAACGCAACGTCGACGTGCGAGTAGTGGTAGCCGTGCTCGTCGATCGTTCGCTCGAGAGCGCCAAGCGCGATGCCCGCGTTTCCGCCGGAGCGCGGCGAGGCGGCAGCCAACGCCTGCGCGCGCGTGCGCACGACGTCCGCAAACGTCGACGGCGGAGCGATCGCGTCGACCAAGCCCCACTCTTTCGCGCGGGCGGCGCGCACGCCGTCGGCGTTGGTTGCGAAGACGTCGGCAATGTCGCGGCGCACGCCGCGCTTATCGACGAGCCGCGTCAGGCCGCCGGTGCCCGGCAGCACGCCCAGCAACGGCACTTCCGGCAGGCTCACCGCGGTCGCGCGGTCGTCGATCATCACGATCTCGTCGCACGCCAGCGCGACCTCGTATCCACCTCCCGCGCACGAGCCGTTGATCGCGGCCAGAAACCGCAGACCGTCGTGGCGCGAAGAGTCTTCCATGCCGTTGCGCGTCTCGTTGGTGAACTTGCAAAAGTTCACTTTCCAGCGATGCGACGACGTGCCGAGCATATAGATGTTGGCGCCGGCGCAGAACGAGCGCTCGTTGCCGCTGGTGATAACGACGCTCGCGACGGAAGGATGCTCGAAACGGATGCGCTCCAGCGCGTCGTGCAGCTCGATATCGACGCCGAGATCGTAGGAATTCAGCTTTAGCGCGTACCCCGGGCGCAGGCCCGCCGTCTCATCGACGTCGAGCGTCAGCGTCGCGACGCGAGCGTCGACGGCCAGCTTCCAGTGACGATACCGTGCGGGGGACGTCTCGAACACAACGTCATCGCGGCCGGCCGGCAGGGTGAGCATCGGCGCCTCCAGATGGGTATAGTGCATTTTAGTACAGTTTTCCCCGGGCCGCAAGCAGTATCGTGCAGGCAGTCGACCGGCGGCGCGGCCGGGAAGAGTCGCGTCCGCCTGCTTTTAGAATGAGGGTCCAGAATGCGATCGGGTGACATTTTTCCGGAATCGGGGAGCCGCTTACCGCCGATCGAGCGCGACCAGCTCGACGCCACCGGGCAAGCGCTCTACGATGAGGTCGCGGGCGATACGCGTTCGCTGGTCGGCTTCAAGGGGCCGGCCGGGATCGGGCTCCACAGCCCGCAGCTCTATGCGCTCCATCGCAAGGTCAATCAGTTCTTGCGCTTCGGGTCGGGTCTCGACCCCCGGCTGCGAGAGTTGATGATCCTCGTCGCCGCGCGCGAAATGGATTCGCACTTCGAGTGGCGCGCCCACGAAGCCGCGGCGAAAAAAGAGGGGCTGGAAGACGAGATCATCGACATCGTGCGACGCCGCAAACGCGTGCGCGGTCTCGGCGCGAAAGAAGCGGCGATCATTGAATTGGGTCGCGAAGCGCTCGGCGAACATCGCGTGCGGCGCTCGACGTATGCCAAAGCGATCGAGCTTTTCGGCGCCGAGACGCTGGTCAATCTCACGGCACTCATGGGCTCCTACGCGACCACCGCGCTCACGCTCGCCGTGTTCGCGCAACAACTCCCGGACGGCGCGAAATCGACATTGGACTAAGCACCCATGTCTGATGCGCTGTTTGCGGAGCGCGGCGGCTCGGGCACGCCGCTGCTCCTTCTGCTGCATGGCCTGGGTGCGAATGCCGGCGTCTGGGATGGTCTGCTTCCGCTGCTGCGCGAGCGCTGGGCCGGTCGCTGGATCGCGCCCGATTTTCGCGGCCACGGCCGCTCGAGCCACGCCGCCCCGTACGGCTACGGAACGCACGCGGCCGATGTTGCCGCATTGCTCGATGCGAACGACGAGGTCGTCGTGCTCGCGCACTCGATGGGTGGTGCGGTCGGATTGGCGTTGGCGACGCAATGGTTCGGCGTCCGCGTGCGCGCCGTCGTCGCGTTTGCGGTCAAGCCCGACTTCGACGCCGAAGAGGTCGCGCGGATTCGCAACGTCGGCAGTGCCGGCTATCGCTGGTTCGACACGCGCGAAGCGGCTATCGAACGGCAAATTGCCGTCGCCGGCTTGCGCGGTCTCATCACCGCCGCCGATCCGCGCGCGGCCCTCGGCATCGCCGATGCCGGCGGGAAGTTTCGCATCGCGATGGATCCGGCCGCAAACCTCGTGCTCGGTCCGGAACTATCCGAACTGCTGGCGGCCGCAAACGCGCCGGTGCATTTTGCGGCCGGCGACCGCGATCCGCTCGTCGCCGTCGACGCGATGCGGGCCGTCGATCCGGCAGCGCACGTGTTCCCCGGACGCGGTCACAACGTCCACGTCGAGGATCCGCTCGCGCTCTGGAATTTCGCCGAGCCGATTTTAGGGGCTCAGGTTACCGGCAAATAGGTCCGCCGCCCGGATCGGTTTGCGAATGGCGCCGACGGCGTAGAGTACGTCGAGCACCGGTTGCGCGTCTTGGACGCGCAGCGCCGTCGCGTAGGTGACGCGCGGAATCCCGGGCGGCACCGGCGTGCCGGAATACTTCTCGAGGATCTTCGCGCTTTGCGCGCGGTTGGCGTTCGCCCATTTGCCGGCTGCATTCAGCGCGACGCTGAGTTTGCGCACGATATCCGGATGCGCTTGCGCGTACGCTTCGCTCGTGAAGTAGACGCCGATGAGAAAACTCTTCGCGATCTCATCATACGTCGGCGCGAGCAGGCGCGCGACCGTTCCATGGACGGCGTCGTAGAAGCCCGGGTTCGCGAGCGCCGCCGCATCGATGCGTCCGGCCGTGAGAGCTTCGAGCGTCTGGCTTTCGGGAATCTCGACGAAGCGCACGCTGCTCGAAGTACCACCGTGACGATCGATCCAGACCTTTGCGGCATAATAGTTCATGTTGTTGATGTCGCGCACGCCGATCGTCTTGCCGTTGAGATCGGAAGCTTGGCGGATGGTCGAGTTCTTCAGCACGATCAATCCCGAGGTCGGCGTGTCGCTGCTGTAGTTCCCGGAGGGCGCGATGATGCGCAACGGAACGTTGTGGTCGTAGGCTAGTGCCACGATCGGTACGGTGATGCTGCCGATATCGAGGGCACCCGAAGCAACGGCAGCCGTAACCGTTCCGGGATTGCTTTGGACGTTGATGCGCACGTCGAGTCCGGCTTTGGTGAAAAAGCCCATGTCGGCGGCGTAGAGGAACGTAGCGGCGGTGTCGTTCGCCGGTCCGGCCATCGTAACCACGGGCAGCACGGCTTGAGCCGATCCGGCGGCCGGCAACAGCGCGAGGGTTAGGAGCAGCGCAGCGCATCTCTTCATGCGCGGGTTTTATCGCGCGGCTCGGCAGAAGGTTCCTCCAGCGCGGCATCTTAAGACCCGGTACTTGAAAACATTTCCGGCTCGCGCAGCGGCGGCCGCAGCCGCAGCGCTGGCAATCTTCTTCGCGCTCGCGCTCCCCGCGCGCACGCAAACGTTGCCGCTCGTGCACGTCATGATCGTGCCGATCGACGCCGGTGCGGAAGTGTTCTACGCGAAAGACATGGGCTTCTTCGCCAAGGCCGGCATCGACGTCGACATCGGGACGGCGGCCAACGGTGGCGCCGCGGCGGCGGCCGTTGCCGGCAACGCCGTCGACATCGGCTACTCCGACATGGTCTCGATCGCGTCGGCATTCGGACGGGGCATCCCGTTCGTCGTCGTCGCGCCGGCCGCGCTGCACGAAGCCACCGAACCGACGAACTACCTCATGGTCGCCGCGAACTCGCCGATTCGCACCGCCAAGGATCTCAGCGGGAAGATCGTGGCCGGTTCGGGGCTCGGCACGATTTCGGGTTATGCGCCGCGCGCCTGGATCGAAGCCAACGGCGGTGACCTCAGCACGGTAAAATTCGTCGAACTGCCGTTTCCGCAAATGCAACCGGCACTCGATGCCGGGCGCGTCGATGCCGTCGCTATTGCCGAGCCGTTCCTGAGCATCGCGCGTAAAACGGATCGCATCATCGCAAGTCCGTACGACGCGGTCGCCAAGGAATTTCTCATCAGCGCGTTCTTTACGACGTCAACGTGGGCCAAGGAACATCCGGATCTCCTCAATCGCTTCATCACCGCGATTCACGAAGCGGCGGTGTGGGGTAACGCCAATCACGCTAAGAGCGCCGAGATCCTTTTAAAGTACGCGAAGATCGATCCGGAACTCGCGGCGAACATGGTGCGCATCCACTACGGCGAACGACTGAACCCGGCGCTGATGCAACCCGTCATCAACGTCGCGGCGAAGTACAGCAAGTTTCCCGCGTTTCCGGCCGACGACCTGATCTACAAACCGGGGCGTTAGTCGCCCATCTCGATGTGTTCGCCGTTTTCGTCGAAGTAGAACAACGTTCGGAATTCCTGCGGTGGGCCGTTGTTGATGTCCGCTATGCGCGACACGATCGCCAAACGATGCATCATCATGCCGTTGCGTCGCACCGTGCCGCCGTAGAAGTATCCGACTAGCGGCTGCTGGGTCGGCACGAGCGGAGCGAGGCGGCCGCGGCGCGCGAGACCGTTCAGTAACTTCGTTTGCAGCACGACCGGCATCAAACGGTCGGCATCGTCGGCGGTCATCCGAACCATCTCGAGGTCCGACTTGACCTTGTTGCCGGTCTCGGCCGCTGCGCCGCCCTTCGACCAGCGGACCACGGCGTCCCAATCGTCGGCCGAGATGCTGACGAACTCGACGCCGTACCGGAAGGCTTTGGCCCCTTGGAGCGTCCCCGGCAACGTGCGCGCAACCTTGACGCGGGTCGGAATGACCCGTTCGTCGAGCTTGAGCCGGAGGATAAACTCCTCGATATTGATCGGCTCGCGCGAGAGGATGCCGACGCCGCTGGCGCTGACATCGAGTCCGATCACCGGGATCGGGGCCGTTTCGGGCGCGGGAGTCCAGTCGGCAGAGAACGCCTTTTCGCGACGCGTGTGCCGGCGTTTATCCTTGTTCTTGTTCCCAAAGATCAACTCGAGCACGCGGTAATTACCCCGACTTGATGGCGTAGTCCGACCCTTAAGCGCCGCTAAATCAACCCTACGACATCGGGCTCCGCTTACCGCTTTACCACGTCACGGCCGTGTCCCCGGACACTCCGACAAACGGCCGGCTGCGCTAGCTTCGCGCTGGGACACGCATCGTGGCACGGTCGCCCGCGGCGCGGGCATAGGCCTGCGGCCAGTCCGTCTCCGCCCCGAGCGCGCGCGCCGCATAGTGGGGCCAGTAGGGATCGCGCAACAGTTCCCGCGCCAGGAATACCAGATCCGCGCGCCCGTCCGCGACGATCGCCTCCGCGTCGGCCGGCTCCGTGATGAGCCCGACCGCCCCAGTAGCAATGCCGGCCTCGCGGCGAATCCGTTCGGCGAACGGTGTCTGATAGAGCGGTCCGGCCGGGATCGTTCCCGGCGGCACCGGCACGGCGCCGCCCGAACTGGCATCGATCAGATCGACCCCCTCATCGCGCAGTCGCTTCGCCAGCTCGACCGACTGCTCGAGGTCCCAGCCGCCGGGCAGATAGTCGGTAGCCGAGATCCGCACGAACAGGGGCAGCCGCTCGGGCCAGACCCGGCGCACGCTGCGCGCGACCTCGAGCGCCAACCGCGTCCGGTTCTCGAACGAGCCGCCCCAGCGGTCGGACCGCCGATTCACGAGCGGCGAGAGAAACTGGTGGATCAGGTAGCCGTGCGCGGCGTGGAGTTCGATGACGCTCCCGCCCGCTTCGAGCGTCCGTCCCGCCGCGGCGGCGAAGGCAGCTACGATCTCCGCAATGCCGGCCTCGTCGAGCGCGACGGGCACCGGATACGACGGATCGAACGCGCCGGTGCCCGGTGCGACCGGCGTCCAGCCGCCCTCGGCGACCGCCGCGGCACCCTGACCGATCCACGGCGCTTTGGTCGATGCTTTGCGGCCGGCGTGCGCGAGTTGCGTCCCCCACGCCGCGCCGTGCTGGTTGCAGAAGCGCGCGATGCGGGCGAGTTGCTCGATGTGCGCGTCCTTCCAGATGCCGAGATCTTGCGGCGAAATGCGGCCGGCGGCCGTCACGGCGATCGCCTCGGTCAGCACGAGCCCGGCGCCGCCGATCGCACGACTGCCGAGATGCACGACGTGCCAGTCGTTCGCGAAGCCGTCGGTCGAGGAATATTCACACATCGGCGAGACGACGACGCGATTGCGCAGCGCCACCTCGCGGAAACGAACGGGCGAAAACAAAGCCGACATCGTCAGACCACGGCCATGCCGGCGTAGAGCGCGGCGAGGCGTGCGTGATTGGTAAGCCAGACGCGCGCGTCGTGCCGGCGCGCGACGGCGAGCGTCTTCTCAAACTCGATCGCACCGAACGGCCGGCCGAACACGTGCGCGTGAACGGTGACGTCGAGACAATACGGGCGCGCATCCGGCGCCGGCCACTCGCCGACGATCCGTTCGAACGCCGACGTGAACGCCGCCGGTTCGTTGCCGTAGCGCACGGAGTGCGGCATGTCGTTCACCTCCATCGTGAACGGAACTGCAACCAGCGAGCCGGAGGGCGTATCGAGCCGGCGCGGCAGATCCGCATCGAAGTAATCGGCGTGCCACGCAAAGCCGTTAGCGGCGAGCAGCTCGGCGGTGACGGCGCTCGGCGTGCAGCGCGGGCTCAGCCAGCCGCGCGGCCGCTGCCCGGTCGATGCCTCGAGCGCGTCGATACAGCGCTGCACATCGCGCGCTTCGTCAACGCGCGCTTGAGTGGCCGGAACGATCTCTTGGGCCCAACCGTGTGCTCCGGCCGTGTGCCCGGCATCGACGATCGCGCGCATCAGCCGTGGATGACGTTCCGCGACGATGCCGCTGGTGTAGAACACGGCGGTCACGCCGGCGCCGGCGAGGACGTCGAGGAGTCGCCAGGCGCCGACGTTCGGGCCGTAGTCGGCCCACGACCGGGCTTGGAGGTCCAGCACGCCGGGCTTGAGCGGGTTGCCCATCGGGCCGATACCGGGCGCCGCGCCGTCACTCCAGCCCTCGAGCATGACCGAGACGGAGACCGCGATCGCGCGGCCCGGAGGCCACGCCGTTGGAAGATCCGACATAGGCGCATCTTCATTCCAGCCCATGATTTTTGCACCCGTTGGCAAACCTCGATGCCATGGGCAAAATTCGACACATCGCGATTGCCAGCGACGAACCGGGCAAAGCGGCGGCATTTTTCAAAGAGGCGTTCGGGTTGCAAGAAGTGCGTAGTAACGGCATCGATGCTGCGACCGGCGAGGCCCGGATGGGTGCGGCGGTCGGGCTGACGGACGGCTACCTCAACCTCACGTTCATCAAGTTCGCGACCGATCAAACCGGCGTCGGCCTCGGGTATACCGGCATCCACCACTTCGGCTTCCAGGTCGACGACATGGACGAACACACGGTGCTTCTCGAAGGGCTGGGAGCGCCATGCATTGCCGACAAGAACGCGATGCCGCCGGGCGCGCATCTCGAGATCAAGTTCCGCGGGCCGGACGGCGTCGTCTTCGACATCACCGACCGCCCGTGGCCCGGCACCAAATGAGAACGATCGCCGTCGCGCTCGCGGCGGCGCTCGCCGTCGCGTTGCCGGTGCCGATCCGCAGCCAAACTTCACCCGTGCTGCACGTCGCCTACATCGCCGTCGACGACGAAGCCGAAGCGATGTACGCCAAAGATGCCGGCTTCTTTGCGAAAGCCGGCTTGAACGTCGAGCTGACGCCGATGGAAAACGCCGGTGCCATCTCGACGGCCGTGGCGTCGAATTCGGTCGAGGTCGGCTTCCTGCCGGCGATCGTGCTCGCGATCGCGCACAGCAAGAACATCCCGCTCGTCGCGATCGCGCCGGGTTCGGAGTTTACGTCCGCCGGGCCGATCACCTCACTGTTCGTCGCGCCGGGTTCGCCGATCCGCAAAGCGAGCGACTTGAACGGGAAAACGATCGCGGTTCCCGGCCTCGCGTCGATCGCCGAATACGGCGCGCGCACGTGGATCGAAAAGAACGGCGGCGATGTCTCGACCGTCAAGTTCCTCGAGGTGCCGTTTCCGATCATGCCGGACGCCCTCAACAGCGGGCGCGTCGATGCGGCGATGATCACCGAACCATTTCTGACGCAGGCCAAGACGACGGAGCGCGTGCTGGCGGCGACGCCGTTCGTGGCGATCGCTCCGGACTTCGCATTCGGCGACTGGGTTGCCGGCACGCAATGGGCAGGGGATCATGCCGACACCGTCGCGCGTTTTGCGGCCGCGATGCGCGAGACGGCAATCTGGGCAAACAAGCATCAGCCGGCGAGCGGTGCGATCTTGCAGAAGTACGCGAAGATCGATCCGGCACTCGTTGCGACGATGTCGCGTTCGCAGTATGCCGACCGCATGGTGCCCGCAACGCACCAAATCGTCATCGACGTCGCGGCCAAGTTTCGCTCGTTCCCGAGTTTCCCGGCCGCAGAGATGCTCTACGCGCGCTAAACGCCCGGAGTCCACTCCAGGCGAATCGCCTCGCGCATCAAGCCGTAACACTCGCACGATTCCTCGAGCAACCGGTCGTAATCGGCAACGACGACGCCTCCACGCACGCTCGTGATCGCTCCGGCCCGGCGCAGGCGCGCGACCGTGAGGCTAATTCCGGCGCGCCGGACGCCGAGTACGCCTGCGAGCTCGGCCTGCGTTACCATGAAGTGGTCGCGACCGGAGCGATCGCGCGCGATCAACAGCCAACGCGCGAGCCGTTGATCCATCGAGTGGTGCACGTTGCACAACACCGCTTGTTCGGTGATGAAGAACCGCGCGTGCGTTGCGCGCCGGATGACGTGGACGAAGTCGAGCTTCGTTTGCAACGACCGTTGGAAGTCCTCGTTCGACATTCGCAGGACCCGTCCGGGGAACCGGCAGACGGCCGAGCGCGAAGCGATCGCCGATTGGAGCAGCGCGTCGGTCTCGACGTACCCCTCGCTTCCGATCGCAGCGACCTCGACCGTTCGGCCGCTCGGCGTCGTCGCGATCACGGCAATGACGGCGTCGACCGGAAAATCCACGTGGGTGAGCCGGTCACCGGCACGCGTCGTGACCGCTCCGCGCGCAAGCACGATCGGTTTGAGCAGCGGTGCGATCGCGCGCCACGTCTTTGCGGGCAACGCATCGATGACCGAATTTCCTAGAGCGTCGTCTGTCGACATTCATGATCTTTTCGATAGCGGCCGACAACGCAAAAAACGAACGATCTCATACTGACTGTACCGTTTCGAACACCGTCGCAAATGCTTTAGAGATTCTTTATAAGCTAGATAACTGGGAATCCTGGAGAGAAAGCGGTACGCTTACAATGTACCGTTTCGAACAATTTAACCGACGAGCGCTTGACCGCTAATGCCACGCACCATTGTTAGAAGGCACTTTCATGGGGTACGAACACCGTTCAGAGATGAAGCATATTCTCGTTGCCGGCGGTACCGGCGGCGTCGGCGAAGGCATCGTGCGCGCGTTGCTCGCGGCCGGCCACCGCGTCATCGTTCCGTCGCGCAGCGCCGCGCGACTCGATCGGCTCCGGCGCGACGTCGATGGCGGAGACGCGCTTGTGACATTTACCGGCCAGATCGGCACGATCGATGGCGCGCTCGTCATCCGCGATCGCATCGGACGCGAGATCGGCCGGCTCGACGCGTTGATCCCCTCGCTCGGCGGCTGGTGGGAGGGCGGTTTGCTCGATGCTACGCCGGCCGTTTGGGACGCCGTCATGGACGAGATGCTGCGCACGCACTACGTGTTCGCGCACGTCTTCATGCCCGTCATTCGCGCGCAAGCAGGCGGGCGCTACATTGGAATCGGCGGTGGGGCGGCGTATCATCCGGTCCATAACTCGAGCCTCGTCTCGATCGCGGCGGCCGCCCAATTGATGCTCACCCGCGCCCTGCGCCGGGAGATCGACGACCCGGCAGTGGATGTGCTCGAACTCGTCGTCGACGGCCCCGTACGAACGCGCGATTCGGCGAACATCGCGGCCGCCGATTGGATAACCGCCGACGAGGTCGGGCGCATCGTCGTCGAACTCGTCGCCCACGGTAAGACGAGCGATCCATCGACCCGCACCACGGGTCCGATCGTGCGCATGCGACCGCACGCGCGCAACGGCGGCGCACCGGCATGAGTGCCGACACGTTTGAGGGCGTCTGCGGTTCGCTCGACGCGCCGATGATCGTCGTAACTGCATTCGACGGCCGCGAACGCAGCGGGTGTTTGGTCGGCTTTCACACCCAGTGCAGCATCGCACCTCGCCGGTGGCTCGTGTGTATCTCGAAAGCGAACCACACCTGCCGCGTCGCGGGCGAGGCGGAGTGGCTAGCCGTGCACTTCTTGCGCAACGATCAACACGATCTGGCGCAACTCTTCGGCGGCGTCACGGGCGATGCAATCGCGCCGGCCGACAAGTTCGAGCGCTGCGCGTGGCACGCCGGTCACAACGGAACGCCGATCCTCGACGGCTGCGATTTTGTCGCCGGTCGCGTTTTGCAACGCTTCGATGCCGGCGACCACGTTGCGCACCTGATCGAGATCACGGACGCTGCCCGCCTGCATTCGCCGGCGCCGCAACTCGGCTCGCAAGCCGTGCACGACATCCGGCCGGGTCACGAACCCTAGACGGCGCGTTGCCCTATTTGCGCGCGCGGTACGGCCCCATCGTCTTGACGGCTGCCTCCGCGAACGACGTATCGACCGCGTCGTCGACGCTCGCGTTCGGATCCGTCAACAAACCTTGATCGCGCAAAAACGCGAAGTCTTCCTTGAGGCTCGCGATGTTGACGTGACCGTTGGGATCGTTGGCGCTCGCCGTCATCGCGCGAAACACGCTCGGATCCTTCGTTCCGGTGACCTCGGTCAGGACCGCCACCACGTCATCGGAGGTCCGGCCGCGCAGGTGACCGTTCACCAAAGCATCGTTGTAGAAGCGCACGCCTTTGAGGTACGCCAGCATGAACTTCTGCGCGACGTCGCGCCGGTTCGCGATGAACGGGCCGCCGTACATCAGCACGGTGAGCTGCTGATTGGGATAGATTTGATCGTTGCCCATCACGCGCACGGCGTAACCCGCACGCTCGGCAATCGTGGCGTTCGGCTCCGGCAACGCCGCAGCATCGATGGCTCCGTTATCCAACGCGGCGATCATCAACGGAAACCCGAGATAGACGTGCTTGACGTCGCTGTATTGGAGACCGCCGAGTTTGAGAAACTTCGCTACGAACACGGCGGCGGCGGTTCCCTGCGCGCCTTCCGCGAAGCGCATGCCCTTGAGGTCTTTCGGTGATTTATATTCGCCGCTCGTTACGAGCGCTTTGCGAACCATGATGGGCTGGAAGCCGTACCCCGGCGCAGACGACCCTTTGTCGGCAACGATCTTCACGTCGACCTTCGCGGCAAGCGCGTTATAGAGCGCGGCCGACGGTGCGCCGGCCGCCACGTCGAGCTGCCCCGCGCCTGCCGGCGCCATCATCTTGGCCGCTGAATCGAACGGCAGCAGCTTGGCGTCGATGCCGACTTCTTTGAAGTAGCCGAGCTTGGCGGCGATCAGGAGCGGAGCATCGCTCGTGCTGTTGGTGATGCCGACGGTGACGACCGCATCCGGCGCGCTCTGCGCGGCGACCGGCGGGCCACCGCCGGCGGCTAGCACCAGCGCAATCGCTCCGGCCGCCGCCATGACGGCGAGCTTGCGCTGCGAGGAAGAGACGAAGTCGCGCATAGGATCGTTGGGTTCTTGGCGAGCAGCAGGCACTCCGCTCATGTCTCGGCCGTGCGCCACGGGAATCGGCCGATCGATGCCACAACCTAGTGATTCCCTATGTCACGCATGAACGATGTCGGCGGGATGCATGGATTCGGTCCCATCGATACCTCAGACGATGGTGCGGCTTTCCATCACGAATGGGAGGCGCGCGTCTTTGCCATCAATCGTTTGCTGATGAAGGCCGGCATCTACAATCTCGATGAGTTTCGCGATGCCGTCGAGCGCATGGATCCGGCGGCGTACCTGAAGGCCTCGTATTACGAACGCTGGCTAGCCGGCGTCGAAACGCTGCTCGCCGAAAAGGGCATGGCGCCCGATGTTTGAGGCCGGCGAACGCGTGCGCACGCGCGTGATGAATCCGGACGGCCACACGCGCATTCCGGTGTACCTGCGTGGTCGTCCCGGTCGCATCGTCCGCTGCGCGGGAGTGTTCCCGTTCAGCGACGCGGTCGTCGCCGGCCGGCCCGTGGAGCAGGCGCTCTACACGGTGATGTTCTCGGCTCGCGATCTGTGGGGCGCCGACGCCGACGTCTCGCAGAGTCTGGCCGCCGATCTGTACGAGAGCTATCTGGAGAAGGACGCGTGAGCGAGACGCATTCGCACGACCACGAGCACGATCACGACGCGAGCGCCGCGATCTCGAATCGCGTCAAGGCGCTCGTGGCGACGCTCGAGCGGCGCGGCCTCGTAACCGAAAACGAGATCGATGCGACGATCGCATCCTTCCTCGCCGGCGCGCAGCCGGCAAACGGCTTTCGCGCCGTCGCCCACGCTTGGACCGATCCCGGCTTCAAAGCCCGGCTCCTCGCGGACGCAACGGAGGCGGTCGGCGAACTCGGCATCGATCTGCGCCATTGGGCGCCCGTCAAGATTCGTGCCGTCGAGAATACGCCCGAACTGCACAACGTCATCGTGTGCACGTTGTGCTCGTGCTATCCGCTCTCGCTGCTGGGGCCCTCGCCTACGTGGTACAAGAGCGAGGCCTATCGCTCGCGCGTCGTCCGCGACCCGCGCGGCGTCCTGGCCGAATTCGGCGTGCATCTGCCCCCCGGCAAAGACGTGCGCGTCTGGGATTCAACCTCCGAACTGCGGTATATCGTCGTTCCGGAACGTCCGGCCGGGACTGCCGGCCTGAGCGAAGCGGAACTCGCGGCGCTCGTCACGACGAACGGCTTGATCGGAACTGCCCTGCTATGAACCTGCACGATAAGGCCGCGGCGTTACGTACACTGCACCATCAGGCAAAACCGGTCGTCTTCGTCAATGCATGGGACGCCGTCAGCGCGCGCATCATCGAATCGCTCGATTTCCCGGCCGTCGCCACCACCAGCGCGGGCATTGCGTACGTCGAAGGATTCCCCGACGGTCACGCGATCTCGCGCGAGCGGATGCTGGCCCACGTGGCCACGATCGCCGGCGTCGTCGATCTGCCGGTCACCGCCGACCTCGAAGGCGGCTACGGCCCGACCGTTGCGGACGCCGTTGCGACCGTGCGCGGCGCGATCGCCGGCGGCGCCGTCGGCATGAACTTCGAGGACAGCGTCCCGGGCGAAGAGCCGCTGCTGCCGATTGAAACGCAGGTCGCGCGCATCCGCGCCATCCGCAGTACCGGTGAGGAACTCGGCGTGCCGTTCGTGATCAACGCGCGTACCGACGTGTATCACGCCGGCGCTAACGATGATGCGCACTTCGTCGAAACGATCGCGCGCGCCAAAGCCTACCTCGAGGCCGGCGCCGATTGCATCTTCGTTCCGTTTATTGCCGACGAGGGGCTCATCGGCCGGCTGGCGGCCGCGATTCCGGGACCGATGAACGTGCTGGCCGGCGGCACGACGCCCGACGTCGCGACGTTGACGCGGCTGGGTGTCAAGCGAATCAGCCTCGGCTCCACACCCGCCGCGCACCTGCTCGCAGCGTTCCGGCGCGCCGCGCTCGAAGTGCGCGACCAGGGCACGTACGGCTTTGCCGCCGACCGCATCTCACACGCGGATCTGAACGCACTTCTCACCCGACCGTAAAGAGGCACACCGTGTTCGACGACCACCGTATCTCGCGCGCCGGCATTCTTGCCGGCGCTGCGCTGCTTGCACCGGGCGCCGCATTGGCGCAAAACGCGGCCGTGCCGGCGAAGCCTGCGGTCTGGAGCAAGAACTACACCGCCACCAAAGGCTCCGTACGACTCGCCGTCTATCGTAAACGGCTCGGTGCGCCCCGCCCCGGCGAACGGACGCGGCCGGTACTGATTCTGGCTCATGGATCGTCCGTTTCGGCGCTGCCGACGTACGATCTGGTCGTGCCCGGAGCCGGCGAATACTCGGTGATGGACGTCTTCGCGCGACTCGGCTACGACGTGTGGACGGTGGACTTCGAGAACTACGGGCGCTCGTCGCGCACCGACGCGACGTCCGATCTCTCGAGCGGTGCGGACGATCTCAAAGCGACGGCCGACGTCATCGCCCGCGAAACCGGGGTGCCGACGTATCACCTCTTCGGCGAATCCTCGGGCGCGTTGCGCGTGGCACTCTTCGCCGCGCGCAATCCGGCGCGCTCCGGACGCCTGGTGCTATCGGCCTACACGTACACCGGCGCGGGATCGCCCACCCTCGCGACCCGCGGCAAGGACCTCGAGTTCTACAAAACGCACAACCGGCGGCCGCGTACGCAAGCGATGATCGACAGCATCTTCACGCGCGACAAGACCGGGACGGCCGATCCGCGCGTGCCGGTTGCAATCGGAGCGGCCGAGCTGCAATACGGTCAGGAGGTTCCGACCGGAACCTATTACGATATGGTCGCGAATTTACCGACGGTCGATCCGGCCAAGTTGCCCAATCCCGTCCTGATGCTGCGTGGCGAATACGACGGCATCGCAACCATGGAAGATCTCGTCGCCTTCTACGAAAAACTTCCGAACGGCGACCGCGCGTTCGGCGTCTTACCCGGGATGGCGCATTCGGTGGTCTGGGGCATCAATCGCCAGCTGTGCTGGCACGCGATGCACGGCTTTCTCAACCAACCACGCTACGGCGCGTAGACGGTCGGCGAAAACAGATCGGCGGCGTGCGGTGAGGGTTTGATCACGCCGTAGCTCGCCAGCATGTCGAGCACCGGTTGCGCGTCCGCCGCGCGCAGGCGCTCGGCATAGGTCACGCGCGTATAACCGGCCGGAATCGGCACGCCGGCGTACTTCTCGAGGATCTTCGCACTCGCGGCGTGATTTTGGTTCGCCCACTTGCCGGCCGCAATAATGGCCGCCGCGAACTTGCGCATGACATCGGGATGCGCTTTGGCGTAGGCGTCCGTCGTGAAGAACGCGGCGATGAGGAACTTATCGCCGATCGCGTCATACACCGGGCCTAACATGCGCCCGTCACCGTGGAGTGCGTCATCGAGCGCGGGCTCGCTCACCGATGCCGCATCGATGCGGCCTTGCTGCATCGCGGCGATGTCGGCGGTATCGGAGATCTCGATCCAATGGACGGATTTCGAATCGCCGCCGTTCTTATCGATCCAGGCGTTGGCGCCGTAGTAGCTCAGATTCGAGAGATCGCGCGTCGCGAGCGTCTTACCGTTGAGGTCGGCCGCCTTGCGCAGCGGCGAGTTCTTGAGCACGAAGATCCCCGATGTCGGCGCCGCGCTCGAATAGATCGAACCCGGCGCGACGATCGTGATCGGAACGCCCTTTTCGTGGGCGACCGCGATCGAGGGGACCGTTAGTCCACCGATCGCCACCGAGCCCGAGATGACGGCCGGCGTTACGGCACCGGCATTGTTCATCGACATCACCTTGACGTTGAGGCCGGCCTTCGCGAAAAAGCCCATGTCGGCGGCGTAAAAGACCTCACCCGACGAATCGTTCGGCGGCGTGGCGACGACGATCTCATCGCCCGTCTGCGCCGCCGCGCGCGTTACCGGCGAGATGAACAGCAGCGGCGCAACGAGCAGAGCCGCGCAGGCAATTCGCTTGGCAAACATTAGGATTCCATTCTTCGCGGTGTCCGGCGGACCTATCTTGGGTATAGAGCAGTCATGAGCCCGCAATCGCTCACCAACCGCCCGGCGGCAACCGGAATCGACCCGGACCGCCTGCAGCAATTCGCGACCGCAATGGCACGGCGCGACCGCTGCCGGCACCGCCGCTGGCTGCGCGACGACGATCTGGAACGGGCGATTCGCGGCTACGCGTACGCCGCGACAATCGCCGAGCATCGCAAGCTCACCCTGACGGGCGACGACATCGACGACGCGATTACCACCTATCGGCGCGTGCGCCGTCTGCCGCGCCGAACCGGGCCCTCGCAACGCTCGCTGATCGCCTTGATGGACGGCGCGCCCTAGCGTTCGCAACAGGCTGGAGAACGGTTCGCCCCGGCGAACGCTTCCGCGATGAAACGTTCGGAGGCGATCGCGCTCGGCGCCGGCGCGCTGGCGCTAGCCGCGCAACCCGCGCGCGCCCAGACGACCGCTGCTCCGGCCCCGATTCGGATCGGCACCCTGCCGATCGAATCGGGGGGCGAAGCCTACTATGGCGACGACCTCGGCTTCTTTCGGAGCGCCGGCCTCGACGCGCACGTGGAAGCGATGTCAAATGCCGGCGCGCTCGTGAGCGCGGTGATCGCGGGAGCGATCGACGTCGCGCCGACCAATTGCGTCACGATGGCACAGGCGTTTGCCAAAGGGCTGCCCGTGTACTACATTGCGCCGGGGGCCGTGTACTCCGACCAATCGCCGACGACCGAACTCGCGGTTGCGAACGACTCAACGTACCGGACGGCGAAGGACTTGAACGGCAAGCGAATCGCTGTCCTCACCTTGGGCGGCTTTCTGCAAGTCGCCGCGCAAAATTGGCTCGATCTCAACGGCGCCGACTCCAAAACCGTGACGTTCCTCGAGCTGCCGTCGTCCGAGATCGTCGCGGCGCTGCAGGCGAAGCGTGTCGATGCGGCCGGGCTACCCGAACCGTTTCGGTCGAGTGCGAAAACGCAGAACTCCGTCCGCTTCATCGCCGCGCCCTACAGTAGCGTGGGTAAGCACGTGATGACGAGTGCGTGGGTTGCAAACCATGCCTGGGTCGACGCGAACCCGGCCACCGTTCAACGCTTCATCGCGGCCCTTCGCACGACCGCGCAGTGGGCCAACACGCACGGCCGCGAATCGGCCGCGGTACTCTCGAAATACTTACGCCTTCCGATCGCGACCATCGAAAACATGAATCACGATCCGTTTGGAATTCGCACCGACGTGTCGACGATTCAGCCGATCATCGACGTCTGCGCGAAGTACAACCTCATCCCGCACAGATTTCCGGCCACCGATCTATTTGCTCCGAACGTTAGCTGACGAAGGGATCACGACCATGTCCACACCCAAAATCCGCCATCTCGCCATCTTCGTACGCGATACCGAAAAGGTCGCGAAATTCTATCAAACGGTGTTCGACATGGAATTGGTGGGCAGCAAAGGTCCCGGGAAGTCGCAGTATCTGAGCGACGGCTACCTGACGCTGGCGATCTTGCCGCACTCGACCGAAGGTTCGGTTCCGACCGGGCTCAACCACTTCGGCTTTTCCGTGACCGATCGCGACGAGATCGCGAAACGGATGGTGACGGAGGGCGTCGGCGAACCGAACGCCCGTCCCGCCGACCGCGCCTACGCCGAATTTCGCGGCTGCGATCCCGAAGGGAATATGTTCGATCTTTCCGAGAGTTTCGAGGAGACGCGGCGCCCCGATCTCGTCAGCGCAACCCGGGCGCGATGAGGTCTTTGGCATCGAATGCCGCCGGGATCGCCTTGTATTTCGCACAGATGTCGATGACCGGCTGAATGTACTTCGGTTCGAGCGGCGAGTAGCCGATGCGGTGCGTCTGAGCGATGACGCTCGGGTCGACTTTGCTGAACTTGGAGAGCACGCTGACGGCGTCCGCCGGATGCGCGACGACGTAGCTCGCGGAGTCGCGCATCACGCGCGCGAACTTCGCCAGCGTAGCCTGGTTCTTGGCGGCATAATCGGCCGTGACGAACCAGCCCGTCACCATGAACTGCAATGCGACCGCATCAAAAGCGTGCGCGAATATGCGCACTTTCTTCGCATCGAGCGCTTGCTGTAAAACCGGGTCGGCGATAAAGCCGGCGTCGACGCGCCCCGCGGCGAGCGCATCGGGGATCTGCGCGAACGGGTACTCGAGCAGCTTCAGCGTGCTCGAATCACCGCCGTGCGCGTCGACCCACGCTTTGGTGGCCATGGTAGTGAGATCGTTGAGCGCCGGCACGGCCAGCGTTTTGCCGTTGAGGTCGGCTGCCGTCTTCAGCGGCGAGTCGAACTTTGCGGCCAGCACCGAATACGGGAACTTGGTGTCGTAGAGACTTCCGCCGGCAACAAAAACGAACGGAAAGCCCTTGGCGTGCGCGGTGATCACCGCAACGAGGGATGACTTGCCGACGGCGTAGGAACCGCCGGCGACCCCTGCGGCAATCGCCGTGCCGCTGCTCGCTGCCTGCACGTCAACGTCGAGACCCGCTTTGCGGAACATACCGCTCTGAAGCGCCCACAGGGCCGGGGTCACGGATTCTTCCGGCACCGCAGCGAGGATCATTTGTGCGGCACTTTGGGCGAATGCGGCCGACGGTGCGGCGAGAAATGCGCTGCCGAGCGCGAGCGCGGTCTGCCGGTTCATGCTAATCCATCCAACGCGCCCATCGTGCGCGCCGTTTCTTCGTAGAAGTGCCAGAATTTGCGCATCATAATGGGGCTCGTATTCTCGCGCGCCAAGACCGCCAGCTCTTCCCCCACGATGTAGCGCGGCGTGCCCATTTGAAGCGTCTCCACTTGCAGCTTTGCGTTCAGTTCGGCGGTGATCATGCGCACGACCGATTCTTCGACCGTCGCGCCGACGACGACCGTCCCATGCTGACGCAATACGATCGCGCCGGCCGCACCGAGCTGCTCCGCGACCGCGGCGCCGCGCGCCGCCGTGTTGATCAAGACGGCCGAATCGAACGTGGGCGCACCGGCTTCAGGCAAGAACGGGTTGATGCACGTCACGTGCCGCAGCGGCTGCCCGACGATCGAGAGCGCGAGGATGTGTTCGGGATGCGAGTGCACGATCGAGGCCACGTCGGAGCGACGCCGGTAGATCTCCGTATGGATGTGGTATTCGCTCGGCGCTTCGTCGCCGGTGCCGATCCGCTTGCCCGTGTTGATGTCGAGCGGAACGATATCGGCCGCGGTGAGCGTCGAGCGGCTCGCCTTGCGCGAGTTGATCCACATCACACTTGGATCGCCGGCGTCGCGGACGCTCACGTGACCGTTCATATCCATGACGGCGGTTGCGTAGCAAATGCGCACGGCGCTCGCGATGAGGTCCCCGTACGCGGGCGGTCTCGTGAGCGTTGATTCAAGCATGATTTCGTTCTTCTACGGCGGGGTCGCCCGTTCTTCGAGGAGATCGCCGGTCGCCATCTGCAACGGCGCTCCGCGCCAGCGGACGTCGTGGCCGGTGAGTCCGCGCGCCCAGACCGCGAGACCAAAGCAATCGCGCGCGGGGATCAGCCATACCGCTGCCGGGGGCACGCCTAGCGCCCGCGCCGCGACGCGCTGGAGCGCCAGCCGCGCGAGGGCCGCGGTCACGAGGAGTCCCACCACCGGCTTGCACCGCGGTGCAAGCACGAACGCGAGCAGCGCGAGCGGCACCGGAAACGTCAGGAACATTCCGGCGTAGCCGAGCGGTTGCAGGCCGCGAATCGTGCGATGCCAGCGCAGTTCGTGTTCCCATAACATCGGCAGCGTCGAATCCGAGACCATCGTGCGGATCACGTACTTGGAGATGACGACGCGCAAGCCGCGCTGCGCGATGAAGTGCCCGAGCATGAAGTCGTCGGCGAGATGCGGCGCGAGTGCCTCGAAGCCGCCGATGGACTGCAATACCGCGGCGCGAAACGCGTTGGTCGGACCGAAGCAGTGGCGCAGCGGGCCGAAGAGCCGGTCGACCAGCGCTGAGGGAACGAACTGTTCGTTCATGAACATCGCGCCGAGTTTCGAGGCGAACGTTGCATCGGGGACGCCGGCAAAGAGACACGTCACGGCCCCGATATCCGGCGCCTGCAGCGGCGCGGTCACGGCGCGCACGTAGTCGGCATCGACGCGCGTGTCGCTATCGGCAAGGATCAGCGTGGTGTTACGAACGAGGCGCATCATCGAGAGCACGTTGGCGAGCTTGGGATTGCGCGCACCGGCGACTTCGCCGATATCGATGTCGATGCGCCGATCGGGAAAGGCCGCCGCGACTCGGCGCGCGATCGGCAGCGCGGGGTCGCCGGCGTGCGCGACGCCGAGCACCAGTTGCAGCTCCGGGTAGTTCTGCTCGGCAAACGCGCGCAGATTCTCTTCGAGCAACGGCTCCGCACCGCGCAGCGGCACCAGCAGCGTAACCGGCGGCTGCCCTGCGGCTTGCTCGCGTTCGCGCCGGCCAAAGTGCGCGCATGCAGCGATGGCGGCGATCGTGTACCCGAGTGACGCGATCGCCGCAATCTCGACCGTCAGCGCAACGGCACAGCGCAGCGTTCTTCCGAATCCCACGCCGCCCGGTTTCCTCATTGCCGAAGGCGGGCCCGCTCGCCGCCTGCGCGAAGCGATACCGGTCGATGGAAAATACCGGTACGGAGCGCTTTCGCAATCGCGATCACCTCGCGATCAACGCGCTGTGGGTGGGGGTCCACTTTCAAGACGCGGCCCTGATGACGATCCTGGTCCCCGCGCTCTTGCTCGTCCTGGCACCCGCGAACCACACGACCGTATTGGCCGTGCTCTCGACGATTGCCGCGATCGCGACGGCCGTCGTCCCACCGTTCGCCGGGGCACTCTCCGATCGCGCGCGTCGTCGGGGTGGAGACCGGCGCGTGCAGACGGCCGTCATCCTCGGCATCGACACGATCGCGCTCCTCGTCATGGCGCAAGTCTCGACGGTCGCCGGACTCACGGGGGCGGTCGTCGTCGCGACCGTCGCGCTGATGAGCGGTTCGACCGTCTACCAGGTGCTGCTGCCGGAGATCGTCCCGCGCAAGTTCTGGGGAAAAGCGGCCGGCTTCCGCGGCGCGATGACGCTGGTGGGCACGATCGTCGGACTCGCCCTCGCAGCACTACTGCCGGCGCGCGAAGCGTTGCTGGTTGATGCCGCGGGCGTGACGTTGAGTGCGCTCACATTGTTCTTCGTGCCGCCCTCGCCGCCGCCCGCTACCGAAGAGCGCACGCGGGCTCGGATACGCGATCGTTGGGATATGTTCGTCACCTTGATCGGCCGCGCGTGGATCGTACTCGGCATGACGCTGCTCAACACGTACGTGCTGTTCTTCTTCAACGATGTGCTCGGCATTCACAACGCATCGTTCAACACCGGGCTCGTCGCCGGCGCGGCGATGGTGGGGGCCGTCGCCTCCAGCGTGGCCGCCGGCGTGCTCTCCGACCGGCTCGACCGCCGCCTCGTCGTATGCCTTTCCGGCTTGCCGATGACGTTGGCGGCGCTGGGCTTCGCACTCTTCCCCGATGCGCGTGCGATCTTCATTTTCGGCGCGCTGTTCGGTCTCGGCTACGGCGGCGTGTTTTCCGTCGGCTGGGCGCTCGCCCTCGATTCCGTGCCGGCACTCGGCGACGCCGCCCGCGATCTCGGCCTGTGGGCCACGCTCTCCAATTTGCCGATGGTGATCGCGCCCGCGCTCGGCGCACTGATCATCGCCCACGGCTCGACCCCGAGCGACGGCTATCGCTGGCTGTTTGCAACCGCGAGTGCGAGCTTCTTGCTCGGCTCGCTCACAGTGCTCTTCGTGCGCAACGCCAACGGTAAGCAGACGGCATGAAGACCAATCCGGCGATGCAGTTCGCGGCGAGCCTCGCCCGCCGCATCTATTTACCGTCGAAGATCCGCATTCGCCAATGGGGCGCGCTGCCCGCGCCGCGCGGACCGACCGTGCTGATCACGAATCATCAGCACGTCGACGAAGGCGAGATCGTGTTCGCGCGAACGTTCTTGAAACATCCGCATATTCCGATGATTGCCGTCAATTCGCGCCGCACGTTCGAGACCGGCTTCTTCGCCGCGCGGTTGCCGTGGACGGCGCCCGTGACGCGCACGCTCAATCCGACCGGCCTATGGCTGCGCTGCGGACTGCTGCCGATCGAGAACCACCTGCACTCGCGCGCGCTTATCAGTCTCGCCGAAGAGGTTCGCACGAAGCACGGCGACCTGCCGCTCGAAACGATTCTGCCGGATGACGTGCTCGCAAAGCTGGATCTGACGGGACGCCGGTTAGCCGATCTTTGGACGCCGGCGTACTTCGCACGCGCGCAAGAAACCGTGAAGCTGGCGAACCTCAAACAGCCATACCGGCGCGAGGCGCTCGAAAATTTCCGCGCAACGATGACTGCCGATATCGCGCTGGTCGTCGAACGCGTGCGGGAGGGTGCGACGTTCTACGTCACCCCGGAAGGCGATTTCAGCCACGACGGCCGGATGCGTCCGATGCGTAACGGGCTCACCGAAGCCGTATTACCGGTCGCCGACCCGTGGCTGTGCGCGATCGCCTACGATCCATTTCGCGGCGGACGGCTCTCGATGCTCTACCGCGTGCTGCCCCCGGCAAATCGTGACGACCTCGGAACCTCGCTTGCGGCCGCGCGCGCGGTGACGACGAGCGCGCTGATTGCAACGTTTCTTTGCGGCGTCGAAGGTGCGTTCGACGCTGCCGATGCACGGCAGAGCGTACGCGCACGGCTCGAAGAACTACCGGCCGGCGTTTTCGTCGACCCGGAGTTAGCGCGCGCGCCGGAGGCGGTCGTCACCGAAGCGCTGACCGTGCTCGTGCGGCTCGGCATTCTCGCGGCCGAGGGTTCGCGCTACCGCCTTACCGAAACGCGCGCGGATGCACGCTTTCCGCACGTCGCCGACATGGTGACGTTCCAGCGCAACATGCTCGAAGAAACGCTCGCGGCTGCGGCGCGACTGACGTGACGCGCGTCATCGCGTTGTTGCGCGCGGTGAACGTTGGCGGAACCGGCAAAGTCGCGATGCCGGACCTGTGCAAACTGCTGACCCGGCTCGGCTTCAGCAACGTGAAGTCGCTGCTGCAGAGCGGCAACGTCGTCTTCGGTTGTGCCGGCGCCGCGAACGCCGCGCTGGAGGCGACGCTCGAAGCCGCCGTCGCGAAAGACCTCGAGGTCAAGACGGAGTTCTTCGTGCGCAGCGCGCGCGACTGGGACGCGATCGTCGCGGCCAATCCATATCCCGAGGCCGCGCGCGACGACCCGAGTCATCTCGTCGTGATGACGTTTAAATCCGCACCGGCAGCCAAGAACGTCGCGGCGCTCCAAGCCGCCATCGCCGGACGCGAAACGGTGCGGACGATCGGAAAGCAGGCCTACTTCGTCTATCCCGACGGGATCGGCACCTCGAAGCTCACGAACGCGATCATCGAACGGAAGCTCGGCATGTCGGGCACGGCCCGCAACTGGAACACCGTGCTCAAACTGGCAGCGGCAGCCGCGGCCCTAGGACGCGACGGCTAACATCCGCGGCGGGATTTCTTTGCGCGGCGGTAACATGCGCAGTCCGAGCAGCGCCGCCGTCGCGAGGAAGGGCACGATGCGCGGCCGCAGCAAACGCCGGTCGATGCGCGCCATCATCGCGCGCTCTTCGGCGAGCGCGATCTCGAGGAACGTCTTCGGCGAAACGCCTTCGAGGATCGCCTGCGAACCGCCGCCGGTCAGATCGATCGGCGCCGGAACGACGGCCGCACCCTGCGCGCCCTGTGCCGTGTGCATGACCGCGCGCGCGTGGTACTTCAGCGCGCGGATCGTGCGCGCGAAGGCGCTGGTATGTCCCGCCAGCGCTTCTTCATAGCGCCACCAGTTGATGAAGAACACGATGTGCCGCGCCTCCTCGAACAAGATGTGTTCGAAGACGTCGAGCAAGCCTTGGGGAAAGAGTTCCTTCTGCCGCGCGAGCGCAAAGCCGCCGAAGCCGACGAACGAATCCGTGCACTCGCTGAAACCGAAGACGACGAAATCGTCGCGCGTTACCGGCAAATTCGAGAGCGGCACCGACGGCACGTCGATCTCGTAGCGTTCGAGCATGTGGTTGAGCAGGCGGCCGTGCCGGCCTTCTTCGTAACCCTGTAGTTCGACCGCTTCGCGAATCACCGGATCGGTGAGCGTTTTTGAAAACGTCGCGATCATCCGGTCCGCTTCTTGCTCCATGCTGCGCGCGAAGCTCCAGAATGGGAACGCGCGCAACAACTCGACGTACCGTGCCTCGAGTTTCGGCCACGGTAGTCCCTCGGGCTCGAACCGCACGTGCGTTTCGATGAAGGTACGGCAAAACAGGTCGCGATGCGCGATCGAGCCGACCCGGGGTTTCCTCACGCCGTGACGGCCTCGCCGCGGCGTTTGACCGTCGAAATGTGACGGTCGCGGAGGTAGCCGAAGAACTCGCCGCCTTCGCGCAGCCGGCGCGTCATCATCTGACGGCTCGTGATCATCTCGCCGACGATCTTCGCGATCTTCTTCGGACGGAAGTAGAACTCGCGATACATGCGCTCGACCGAGTCTTCGATCTCGGCGGTCGAGAGCGTGTCGTAACTCAGGGTCGACGTTTGAATGCCGTTCGAGCCCGAGACCAGATCTTGGCGCGCGAACCAGCCGTTCGCCAGCGCCTGATCGTAGAGCGCCGTGCCCGGATAGGGCGAAGCGATCGACACTTGGATCGTATGCGGGTCGAGTTCTTTCGCAAACTCGATCGTCTCGCGCACGGTCTCCGGCGTCTCGACCGGCAAGCCGATGATGAACGTGCCGTGAACCTTGATGCCGAGCTTATGACAGTTCTTCATGAACTCGCGCGCCATCCCGAGATTGAGGCCCTTGCGAATGCGGTGCAGAATCTCTTGATTGCCCGATTCGAAACCGACCAGCAGCACGCGCAGACCGTTGTCGCGCAACGCCTTGAGCGTGTCGTAGTCGACGTGGGCGCGGGCATTGCAGGCCCAGCTGAGCTTCAGCCGTTTCATGTGCTTGCTCAGCGCGATGGCGTATTCTTTTTCGCCGGTAAGGGTGTCGTCGTCGAACATATACTCGGCAACGCGGTCGCCGAAGATGCTCACCGCTTCATCGAGATCGCGGCCGACCGCTTCGGCCGACTTGTGGAAGAACTTGTGTCCGCCGATCGTGTGCGGCCACAGGCAGAACGTGCACTTCGCAACGCAGCCGCGGCCCGTGTACCACGAGACGTACGGATGCAGCAAATAGCCGTTATAGTACTTGCGAATGTCGAGGAACTTATCGTACGTCGGCAGCACGCTCGGCATCGCATCCCAATCGGCGATGTCGGGGCGCTCGGCGTTCTTGTGCATCTCGCCGTTGGCATCGCGATACGAGAGTCCGAGGATCTCTTCCCACGGACGGCCCTCCGAGAGTTCCTTACACGTGTAATCGAAATTGTTGCGGCAGACGAAGTCGATGACCGGATTCATTTCGAGCGTCTTCTCGGGCAGCACCGCGACGTGCGCGCCGATAAAACCCACCTTGACGTTCGGGTTCTGTTCTTTCACCCGGCGCGCGCACTCGACGTCGTTGGGCAGCGACGGGGTGCTGGTGTGCATGATGACCAGATCGTGCCCGACGGCGGTCTTGAGCACATCCTCGGTCGAGAGACCGTGGGGCGCGGCATCGACGAGCGTACTGCCCGGAACGAGCGCCGCCGGCTGTGCTAGCCAGGTCGGGTACCAGAACGACGTTACCTCACGCTTTGCCTGATAGCGCGCGCCCGCTCCACCGTCGAAGCCGTCGAAGGACGGCGGGCTCAGAAACAGAGTTTTCACGCGGTCCTACCTTCGGTCGGAACCCCCGGATTCCCCACGCCGGAGGGCGCTGTTCCGCTCAGCGGAATCCGATTGACGGCGCTTGGGTGCTACCGTACCCTGGAGGACACGTGCCGAGCCTGCAAACGATCGACGATGCGTTGAGCGTCCTGGAATATCTGGCCAACGCCGCGATCGCGCAGCCGCTCTCGCGGATCAGCCGCGACCTGCGCATGTCCAAGCCGCGGACCCATCGCGTGCTCTCGACGCTGGCCGCGCGCGGCTACGTCACGCGCGATCCGGTCACGTCGCACTACGGCTTCGGCGCGATGTGCGGCTCGCTGATCGCGCAGGCCCGCGCCGGCGTCACCTTACCGCAGGCCTGTGGCGCATCGTTGCGCCGGCTGTGGGAAGAGACGCGCGAAACGTGCTATCTCGCGGTGCTCGAGTCGGATCGCGCAATCGTCGTCGACAAACTCGATAGCCTGCTGCCGGTCATCGCGACTTCGATATTGGGCCGCGCGCTGCCGCTGCACGGCGTCTCCGCCGGCAAGGTATTGCTCGCTAGCCGGCCCGACCACGAAGTGGAAGCGCTGATCGCGCGCAGCATCGCCGCCTACCCCGAAGCCAAGCCCTCGGACCCCGTTCGGATCTGGAACGAAGTCCGGCGGACGCGAACGCAAGGGTACGCCGACAACATCAGCGGTTTTCGCGATTCGGTCGGCGGTTATGCCGCCCCGATTCGCTGGTCGGAGAACGGCCGCGTCGCCGCCGCAATCGCCGTGTGCATGCCTGCCGTGCGTTATCGCGCCTCGGGCGCCGAGATGCGCAAGGCGGTGATTGCCGCCGCGGCCGATGCATCGGCCGCGGTCGACGCTGCCGTCGATGCGGGCATCGGCAACCTTGGAAAACGCACGCCGCAACACTCGCTCGGGGGACACGAATGATCGAAGAACTACGCCACTACGTCGCGACGCCCGGCAAGCGCGATGCACTGATCGCCCGTTTCAAGAACAACACGCTGGCGATCTTCAAAAAGCACGGCATCACCGTGACGGCGTTTTGGACGGTTCCCGCGGAACCGGACACGCTCTACTACCTGTGCCGCTTCGCGGACGCCGCGGCGTGCGATGCTGCTTGGAAGACGTTCTTCGCCGATCCGGACTGGGCAGCCGTGCGTGCGGAGAGCGAACGCGACGGTCCGCTCGTGGCATCGCTCAAGGGCATTCGGCTCGAACGTGTGGACGGTTTCCCCACGGCATGAAGCCGGTCGATTTCCGGTACGTCCGGCCGCTCACGCTCGCCGATGCGATCGCAGCGTTGAGCGGCGCGGACGGTGACGGCAAGATCATCGCCGGCGGACAGAGTCTCGGGCCGCTGCTCAACATGCGGCTGGCCCGGCCGGCGCTGCTCGTCGACGTCAACGCGATCCCCGAATTCCGCAACATCGACGAAAACGAAGACGTCATCCGGATCGGCGCGACCGTGCGCCAGCGCGAAGCGGAACGTTCGGCGATCGTCGCGCGGCGCGTGCCGCTCATGCGCGACGCGCTGCCGCACATCGGACACACGCACACGCGCAATCGCGGCACGATCGTCGGCAGCATCGTGCACGCCGATCCGTCGGCCGAACTGCCGCTCGTCGCCGTGTGTCTCGACGCGGTCGTCGAGATCACCGGACCCGGCGGCTCGCGCGATGTCGCCATCGCCGACTTTTACCTCGGCTACCTCGCGACCGATCTTGCCGCCGACGAAGTCGCGCCGGCGGTGCGGTTTCCGGTAGCCGCCTTGCCGCCGGACGCGCGCCGCGGCACGGCCTTTCTCGAGATGGCGCGCCGCGAAGGCGACTTTGCAATCGTCGCGGCGGCCGCGCAGATCGACGTCGACCTGCGCGCGCGGCGCGTGATCGACGTGCGTCTTGGGTTGACCGGCGTCGCCGGCGCACCGTTCCGGTTCCACGCCGGTGAAGCGATGGTGCGCGCAGCGACCGACCCGCAAGCGGCGTTCGCAAGCGTCGCTCGCGCGGCGGCCGAGGCGATCGATCCGGATTCCGATCTGCACGCAACGGCCGCGTACCGCCGGTCCGTCGCCGCGACGTTGCTCGAACGCGCCCTGGATGCCGCCTGGCTGCGCGCGCTGGTCGCGGATCTTCACGCATGAGCCGACACGATATTACGATGATCGTCAACGGCAAGCGCATCGAACGCTCCGTTCCCGCGCGCCGCAGTCTCGCCGACTTTCTGCGCGACGACCTGCAATTGACGGGGACGCACCTCGGCTGCGAGCACGGCATTTGCGGTGCGTGCACGGTGCATCTCGACGGCGTCCCGGTCCGTTCGTGCATCCTCTATGCCGTGCAAGCCGACGGCGCCGAGGTGACGACGGTCGAAGGTCTCTCGCCCGACGGCACCACGCTCTCGCCGTTGCAAGACGCGTTCGTTTCGTGCCACGGACTGCAGTGCGGCTTCTGTACGCCCGGCATGCTGATGGCGGCGACCGCGCTGCTGCGCGAGAACCCGCATCCCACCGACGCTGAAATACGCGACGAACTCGGCGGGAACATCTGCCGCTGCACGGGCTATCAACAGATCGTCGAATCGGTGCAGCAGGCTGCGCGCGAGGGGTTCGTGCGATGATCGTCGCGCCGCCGCCGGCAACCGAACCGCGCGCGCATCGCTTTATCGGCAAGAAGCGCCGGCCGGTCGAGGACCGCCGCTTCGTGCTCGGCCGCGGCCGCTACGCCGCCGACATCACGCTACCGCACCTTCACCACGTGGCGATCGTTCCGAGTCAGTACGCGCACGCGCGCATCACCGCGATCGATGTATCGGCGGCGCTCGCCGTGCCCGGCGTGCTCGGAATCCTCACGGGTCCGGAGTTGCGCGCCAAGACCAAACCGCTGCGGCAATACCTCGACATCCCGGGCGTGGAGTGGTTTCCGCTCGCCGGTGACGTCGCACGCTACGCGGGCGAGTGGGTCGTCGCGATCGTCGCAACGGAACGCGCGATTGCCGAAGATGCCGCCGACCTCGTGGCCGTGAGTTACGAACCGCTCCCCGCCGTGCTCGATCCCGAAGCAGCGATGGACGCGGACTCACCGCCGGTGCACCCGTCGCACCCGAGCAACATCCTCTACCAGCGCACCTTCGTGTGGGGCCCGGTCGACGCCGATTTCGCGGCTGCACCGCGCACGTTGAAGACGCGCTACCGCTGGCACCGCAGCGCGACGGTGCCGATCGAAACGTTTTCCGTCACCGCATCATGGGAGCCGGGTACGTCGATGCTCGATGTGTGGGCGTCGGTCCAGATGCCGCAATTTCCCGAGCAAATCGCCGAAGCACTGAGCATCCCGCTCAACGGGGTGCGGGTGCACTTCGACGTCGATGTGGGCGGCAGTTACGGCGTGAAGCGCGGCATCAAGCATGGTGTACTGGTGAGTTTTCTCAGCCGGCACTTCGGCGTGCCCGTCAGTTTCGTCGAAGACCGGCTCGAGAACATGCGCGGCGGCGACATGCACGGTCCCGATCGCATCTTCGACGTCGAAGCCGCCTACGACGATCGCGGCGTCGTGCGCAGCCTCCGTATTCGCACGATCGACGATGAGGGCGCGTATCCCGGCCGCTCGCCGCTGCAAATGGGGAAGCCGGTCGGAGCGATCGTCGGCGCGTACGCAATCGCGAGCGTGCAGTACGAAGCGATCGCGGTCACGACGAACAAGGCCGGCCAAGTCGCGGTGCGCGGTTTCGGTCAGGCGCCGACGAATTTCGCCATCGAACTGACGATGGACCGCGTTGCACGCAACGTCGGCATCGATTCACTCGAAGTGCGCCGGCGCAACTTCATCCAACCCGAACAATTCCCGTACACGATCCCGAGCGGCACGGCCTACGACAGCGGTGACTACCCAACCGTCATGGCCAAGGCCGAGGCGCTCGCCGATTACGCGGCCTTGCGACGCTGGCGCGACGCCGCGCGCGCGCAAGGGCGGGTCGCCGGCATCGGCATCGCATCGTGCATCGAACCGGGCGGCGGTAACGCGATCTTCCAAGCGCTCTTCAACGATAAGGACAAGACGACGACGTTCCCCGAAGGCTGTCAAGTCAAAATCGATCGCACCGGCACGATCAGCGCGCAGATCGGCATATCGTCGTCCGGCCAAGGCCACGAAACCCTCGTGTCGACGTTGCTCGGCGAGATCTTCGAGGTCGAACCGGACGAAATTCGCGTCATCCACGCGGATTCGCTCGCCGGTCTGCCCTCGCAGAGTCCGGTCGCGAGCCGCATGGCGATCGTGCTCGGCGATGCGACCGTCGGTGCCGCCCGCCGGCTCAAAGACAGGATGCTGCGCATCGCTGCGCACGATCTCGGACGGGCACCCGAGGACTGCGAGTGGAACGGCACGAGCGTGCGCGTAGCGGGCGCAGACGGCGCCGAACGCACGTGGCTTGAAATCGCGCGCATCGCGCACCTCTTCTATCACCGTTTAGTGCCGGGGATGGAGCCCGGCCTGCAAACGCAGTTCGTGATCGAAGTTCCGACCGGCGGCACGCTGCCGACGGCGGAGGGACGCGTCCAGATGTATCCGTGTCATTCGTTCTCCGCGCACGTCGTCGCGGTGGAGATCGATCGCGGCACCGGCAAAGTTCACTTCCATAAGTACGCGCTCGCGCACGACTGCGGTACCGTGATCAACCCGGATATCGTGCGCGGCATGGTCATGGGCGGCATCGCGCACGGCATCGGGGCGGCGCTCTACGAACGTTTCGTCTACGACGATGCCGGTCAGCTGATCACGCAAACGTTTGCCGATTATATGATGCCCACGACCCACGAAGTACCGCACGTCGACATGATCGAGCACGAAACACCCTCCCCGTTTACCTCGCTGGGTCAGAAGGGCGTCGGCGAGGGCGGCTACATGAGTACGCCGGCGGCCGTCGTCGGTGCGATCAACGACGCGCTCGCACCGTTCGGCGCGCGCGTCGATCATGCGCCGGTCACGCCGGTCGACATCTTGGAGTGCCTGCAATGAACGATCCCGCAATCGACGTCCACGCGCATCACGTTCCGCCGGATTTTCTGCGCCGGCTGCGCGATGGGGCGACGCGCGCGAGTTTCCCGAACGTGCAGATCGAAGACGTTGCCGGTGGCGGCGTGCGGCTGAAGATCGCCCACGAACCGTGGACGCGTCCCGTGGCACCCGGACTCTTGAAGATCGACGCGCGAACCGAACGCCTCGCCGGCCGCGCGATCGTCGCGCAACTCAACGGCGGTTGGCTCGACGTGTTCGGCTACTCGCTGCCGGCCGATGAAGGCGCGGCGTGGAGCGCGTTTCTCAACGATACGCTGCGCGAATCGCTCGTGTCGGCGTCAACGGCCGACGTCACCTATCTGCCGCTTGCGACCGTACCGCTCCAAGACGGCGCGCTCGCCGCAGCGGAACTCGCGCGTGCCGCGGACGACGGTCACGCCGGTGCCATGATCGGCACCTGGATCCCGAACGCCGCCGGCGGCCGCGATCTCGACGATCCCGACCTCGACCCGTTTTGGGCGACGGCCGCGGCGTTGGGCCTGCCCGTGTTCGTCCACCCCGTGTTTGCCGGTGGTGGCGACGACAAGCGCATCCACGATTGGGGACTCGCGAATGCCGTTGCGCGGCCGAACGAAACCGCGCTTGCGATGAGCCGTCTCCTCTACGGCGGCGTCCTCGAACGTCACCCCGCCTTGAAGCTCGTCGTCGCGCACGGCGGCGGGGCGTTACCCGCGGTGATGGGACGGTTGGCCCGCAACTATGATTTGCTGCATGCGGCCGGGGAAACGATCGCCGACCCGCAGGCCGGATTCGCCAAGCTCTACTTCGATAGCGTCGTCTTCTCGCCGCACGCTCTGCGCGCGCTGCTCGCAGTAGCACGGCCCGGCGGCGTCATGCTCGGCTCGGATGATCCGTTCCCGATCGGCGATCCGCAACCGCGCGCCGTCATCGAGGCTCCGGAGCTCGACCTGAGCCACGCCGACCGGCAGAAACTGCTGGTCGGGAATGCCTGCGCGGCGTTCGAGGGTTTAGCGTCATGTTGCGGGCAACACTTCTCGGCATGAGACGAGCGATGTTCTGGATAGCGCTGATCGCGGCAGCCCTCGTGGCTGGAGCGCCGGCGTCCGGAGCACCGCAACTCGATGCGCTGCGCGTGGCTTCGGCCGGCGATGACAACGCCACACCACTCCTCTACGCCGACAAAGCGGGCCTCTTTCGCAAAGCCGGCATCGACCTGCAGTTCTCGAAAATGAACAGCGGTGCGGCGGTCGCGGCCGCCATCGCCGGCGGCGCGCTCGACATCGGCAAATCGAGCATGACCGGGTTGATCGCAGCGCACCTCCGCGGCATCGACTTCACGCTGGTTGCGCCGTCGGGACTCTACGTCAAGGAACATCCGATCGGCGCCCTCGTCGTCGCCGCCGACTCATCGATTCAATCGGCACGCGATTTCGTGGGCAAGACCATCTCTGCGTCGGCACTCAACGACATCAACGTCGTGGCCGCCCGGGCGTGGCTCGAACAACAGGGCGTCGATCCGGCGTCGGTGCATTTTATCGAGTTGCCGGAATCGGCCGTCGCGGCGGCACTCGCGCAGCATCGCATCGATGGATCGACCGTGCTCAATCCGGTCCTCGCGGAACTCACGAACAGCGGCAAGGCGCGCGTCGTCGCCCCGGTGTTCGACGCGATCTCCGGCCGCTTCATGATCTCGGGCTGGTTCGCCGGCGCCGACTACGTGGCCAAGCACCGCGATATCGTGGCGCGTTTCGCGCGCGTCATGCAGCAGGCGGAAGACTACGCGAATACACACCATGCCGAAACGATGGATCTCGTCGCACAGTTCACCGGACTCGATGTGACCACCATCGCGGGGATGGTCCGGCCGACCTATCCGGCCGTACTCGATCCGCACGACATCCAGCCGATCGTCGACGCCGAGTTCAAATACAAGGCCATCGACCGCTCGTTTTCAGCGGCCGAGATGATCAGTCCGACGGCACTACGAGGGCCAAAATAATGCTGACTTCCGAAGAGAACGAACTCCTCACCCGCATCGGTCCCGGAACGCGGATGGGCGGATTGATGCGCCGCTACTGGCATCCGATTGCCGCAGCCGCCGAGATGAAGGAGGCGTGGACCAAACGCGTTCGGCTGCTCGGCGAGGATCTCGTGCTCTATCGCGACCGCTCGGGCGCGTTCGGCCTGATCGCGGAACAATGCCCGCACCGCCGCGCGTCGCTCGCGTACGGCATCCCGACCATCAACGGAATACGGTGTCCCTACCACGGCTGGCAGTTCGACGCGACGGGCGCATGCGTCGACCAGCCGAACGAGCCCGCCGAGAGTAGCTTCAAGAGCAAGATCAACACGCCGGCGTATCCCGTCGAAGAACTCGGCGGATTACTCTTCGCGTATCTCGGTCCCCAACCGCGCCCGCTGCTGCCGCGCCTCGACGGTCTGGTCGCGCCGGGCGCGATCCGCATGATCGGCCGCGCCGTCGTGCCCTGCAACTGGCTGCAGATCATGGAGAACTCTGTCGATCCCGTGCACACGGAGTGGCTGCACGGTCATCTGCACGAATTCCAAGCCGAAGCGCAGGACGAGAAGGTGGCGATCTCACGCCATCACGTGAAGATCGGGTTCGACGAATTCGACTACGGCATCTACAAGCGCCGTCTGCTCGAAGGGCAGTCGGAAGACACCGACGACTGGAAAACCGGGCACCCGATGGTGTTCCCGACGATTCTGGCCGTCGGCAACGCCAACGACGCATTCCGCATGCACGCCTTCCAGATTCGCGTGCCGATGGACGACACGCATACGCTGCACCTCTGGTACAACGCGTACGTGCCGCTCAACGGAGCGGCGGTGCCGCAGAAGTTGCTCGACGAGGTCCCCGTCTACGACGTGCCGTTCCTCGACGCGCACGGGAACTACCTCATCGATTTGATCGACGCGCAAGATATCATGGCGTGGGTCTCGCAAGGCCCGATTGCCGATCGCACGCGCGAGTCGCTGGGTTCGTCGGATCGCGGCGTGACGTTGCTGCGGCGCATGCTGCGGCGCGAGTTGGCGAAGGTCGAAGATGGCCAAGACCCGATCGGCGTGATTCGCGACCCCGAGCGCAACGTGGTCAACCTGCACGTTGAAAAAGCCAAGGCGCACTATGCCGACGGCTTCGAGAACCTCGTGAGCCGCACGCGTATCCGCTATAGTCCGGTGGTCGAGGAGTTGATCGGCGTTTTCACGCCGCCCGTAACGCATGCCTGAGCCGGTCGCGACGCGCTGCTGCGTCGCGGGCGGCGGTCCGGCCGGCGTGATGCTCGGCTTCCTGCTCGCGCGCGCCGGCATCGACGTCGTCGTCCTGGAAAAGCACGCCGACTTCTTTCGCGACTTCCGCGGCGACACGATCCACCCGTCGACGCTCCAACTGATGCACGAGCTGGGGCTGCTGGACGCATTTCTCGCGCGACCGCATCAAGAAATCCGGCAGTTCCGCGTGCAAATCGGCGACTCGATGCTGACCATCGCCGACATGAATCATCTTCCGACGTTCTGCAAATTTCTCGCGCTGATGCCACAGTGGGATTTCTTGAACTTCCTGGCCGAGAACGGCCGGCGCTATCCGAAGTTTCGCCTGCTCATGGAAACGACGGTCACCGGGCTCATCATCGAGGCCGATGTGGTCCGCGGCGTGCAGGCTCAAACGAACGATGGATCGCTCGAGATCCGTGCCGACCTCGTCGTTGGCGCCGATGGACGCAGTTCCACCGTGCGGGCCGCAGCGGGCCTTGCGGTGACCGAGATCGGTGCGCCCATGGACGTCCTCTGGATGCGTCTGTCGCGCAAACCCGCCGATCAGCAGCAAGTCCTGGGCCGCATCGACTTCGGCAAGATGATGGTGATGCTCGATCGCGGCGACTATTGGCAGTGCGCGTACGTGATCCGCAAGGGAGCTTTCGATGCAATTCAGGCCGCCGGCATCGAGGGCTTCCGCGCAGAAATTGCGTCACTCGTACCATGGGTGAGCGACCGCGTCGGCGAGCTGCGCGACTGGAACGACATCAAGCTCCTGACCGTGAGCGTCGACCGGCTGCGCGAATGGTACCGGCCCGGGCTCTTGTGCATCGGCGATGCAGCGCACGCGATGTCGCCGGTCGGCGGCGTGGGCATCAATCTCGCCGTACAAGATGCGGTGGCCGCGGCAAACGCTCTCTATCCGGCCTTCATGCGCGGGACGCCCACGCTCGGCGACCTGCGCGCCGTCCAGCAGCGTCGCGTTTTCCCGATGGCCGTGATTCAAAAGATGCAAGTCGTCGTCCAAAACGGCTTCCTGGGCCGCATCTTCGACGTAAAGACCAAGATAAAGCCGCCGCTCGTTTTGCGATTGTTTGCGGCGATCCCACTGTTGCGCCGCCTACCCGGCTACCTACTCGGCGTCGGCGTGCGTCCCGAGCACATCCGGACGCCTGACGTTGCATAAACTGTTCCGCTAAGCGGAATCACGTTGACGTCGTCTCGCGGTTCCCGTACGCTGAACGATATTCTCTCTTTAAGAGCGAGGGCTGCTTCATGCCGGACCCGCGATTGCCACGCATCGATCGTCGCGGTGCGCTCGCCGCACTCGGCGCCGGCGCCCTAACCGCCGGCTGGCCACGCGTTGCGCGCGCCGATGTCACCACCGTAAAGTTCGGCTCGGTCGGCGGCCTGAGCGACGCCGGCATCTACATCGCCGACGAACTCGGCTACTTTAGCGCCGCGGGCATTGCCGTCGATATGCAGCAAATCAACTCGGCGCCGACGCTCGTGCAGTCGCTGGCAGCGAGTCAACTCGACGTCGCGGGTATTTCGGTAACGCCCGGGTTGTTCGCCTCGGTCGCGTTGAAGATCAACCTGCGCATCGTCGGCGACAAGCAGAGTTATCGCCGCGGCTTCTCGGGGATGCGCCTGATCGCGAGCCCCAAAGCGATCCTCGGCAGCGAGGCCGCGACGATCGCGGGCTTTAAGGGTAAGACGATCGCGCTCAGCACGAAGGCCGGCGTGACCTACTATCTGCTCGACCGCGTCCTCGCATCGCAAAAGCTCGCCCTCACCGACGTTAAGATCGTCGAATTGCCCTACGGCAGCATGTTTCCCGCGTTCACCACCGGTGCGATCGACGCGGCGATCAGCCTCGAACCGTCGTTGACCGAAACGCTGCAGCAAGGCGCCGCGAAGCAAGTGTCCGACTTGATCGAATTCGCGCCCGGCGGCAACATGACGAACGTCCCCCTGATCTACAGCGAGACGTTCGCAAAGAACAAAACGCTGGCGCAGAATTTCATGACCGCCTATGTCAGGGGCGTGCGCGTCTATAACGATGCCTTCGAGCGCGGCAAGGACAAAGACAAGGTCATCGACATCATTGCGCGGCACGCCAAGCTTCCGCCGGCGACCGTGCGCAGCGCGTTTCCGTGCGGCCTCGATCCGAACCAGCACGTGACCAGCGACGTCCTCGAAGACGTGCAGCAGTTCTTCATTCGCCAAGGAATGCTGACCGCGCCCGCGCTCATCAGCCAGGTCGTGGATAGTTCGTTCGCGCGAACCGCCGTTGCGCAGCTCGGGTCGAGCACCTGAACACGCGGCGTTCGTTCATCGCCGCCGCCGCCGCGGCGGGCATCGCGCCGGCCCTCGCGCAAGCGCAATCGCTCGATCCGCTGAACATCGCGACGTTTCTCTCCGACAGCGGTGCGCAAGCGTCGTTCGCGCAAGATGCCGGCTACTTCAAAAAACATGGGCTCAACGCCGACATCCGCTTCATGGCCGGCGGCACGGCCATCATCCCCGGCATCACGTCGGGCAGTCTCGACATCGGCAACTCCAACATCGGTTCGCTCGGCGCAGCGTACGCGCACGGGCTACCCGTCGTGGTGCTCGCACCGGGAGCGGTCTACGATCAAAAGAAGCAGGCCACCGCGCTGGTCGTCGCCGATCCGGCGATCAAAACCGCCGCCGGCCTCGCGGGCAAGATCGTCGCCGTCAACGGACTGCACGATATCGTCATGTTCGCCACCACCGCGTGGCTGACCCAAAACGGCGCCGATGCGAACGCGGTCAAATTCGTGGAAATTCCGTTCCCCGAGATGCCGATCGCGGTCCAGCGCGGCACCGTCGATGCGGCGGTCATCGCCGAGCCGGCCCTCTCCACGGCGCTCTCGCCGGCGTATGCGCAGCGCGTTCTCGGCTATCCCTACGACGCCGTGAACGGCCGTAAGCCGTTCCTGATCACGGCCTGGTTCACGACCCAGGACTGGCTGAAGAGCCACAAGGACGTCGCCCGCCGGTTCGTGGACGCGATCGGGGAAACGAGCCGCTGGGCGAACGCCAACCCCGCCCAAACGGCGCCGATCCTGGCCAAGTACATCAAGCTCTCGCCTGAGGTGCTCGCGTCGATGACGCGGTCGATCTACGGACGCGACCTCGCCGCGAACGAGATTCAGCCGGTGCTCGACTTGGCGTTTAAGGAGCGGCTCTTCACCCCGGCCGTCCCGGCCGCAGCGATCACGGCGACCATGTAGGGTCGCGCCCGAACCCACCGAATGCGGCTGACGTGAAAAACCGTCTGCATCGATTCATCGGGGGCGTCGCCATTGCCGCGCTGGTCGCGGGACCGCTCGCGCCCAGCCCCGTGCGCGCCGCCGATCCGTACGAAATCAACGCGATCCTCTCGCTCACCGGAACGTTCGCGTTCCTCGGGAACGCCGAAGCGACGTCGTTGCGCACGCTCGAGCCGCTGATCAACAAGGAAGGCGGCATCAACGGGCAGCCGGTGCACTTCAACATTGCAGACGACCAGTCGCAACCCGCCGTTGCGGTGCAACTCGCCAACGCGATCATCGCCAAGCACGTACCGCTGATGCTGGGACCGACGTACGTTGCGTCGTGCCTCGCCGTCGCGCCGCTCGTTCGAGCGAACGGTCCGGTGCAGTACTGCTTCGCTCCGACGATCCATCCCCCGGCCGGAAGCTACACGTTCTCCGGCGGCGCGTCGAGCTACGATCAAGCGATCGAGTCGCTCGTGTTCGCCAAGGCGAAGGGCTGGAAGCGCATCGCCATCGTCTCGACGACGGACGCCACCGGTCAAGACATCGAAGAGCAATTCAAAGAAGCGATCAGAGATCGACGCTTCAGCGGGATCAGCTACGTCATAACCGAGCACTATAACCCGACCGACGTCAGCATCGCCGCGCAGCTCGCGAACGTCAAAGCGGCGAATCCCGACGCGATCCTCGGCATGACGGTCGGCACGGCGACCGGCACGCTACTGCGTAGCCTGCGCGACGCCGGCCTCGACAAAATTCCGCTGATGTCGAACCTCGGCAACATCATCAATACGGCGCTGGCACAATATGCGAGCTTCATGCCGGCGGAGTTCTACTCGACGGCGCCGCGTTTCTACGCGCACGACGTTTCCGGCAAGGGCCCGGTTCGCGATGCGCAGAGCGCATTCTACAAAGCGTTCAATGCAAACGGCATCGACCCCGACGTCGGCAACGGCTTCCCGTGGGATCCCACCGTCATCGCGATCGCCGGTCTGCGTAAGCTCGGCACGAAGACCGACGCGAAATCGCTACTCGCCTACATGGAGGCCGTGCACGACTTCGCGGGCGTCAACGGTATCGCCGACTATCGCGGCGGAGATCAGCGCGGCCAGGCCCTGACCGCGCTCGTCATCGTGAAGTGGGATCCGGTAAAGAAACACGTGTTCACCGTCAGCGAACCGGGCGGCAAGCCGCTCAAATAATCCAGCTCGCGTTATGCGGTGCCGAGCTGGCTCCGTACGCGCGAGATCGTCATCGCCGCTTCGCGCACCACTCGTTCGACGTCGATCGCCGTGAGGCGGCCGTGCCGTTTCAAGAACCGTCCGTCGATCACCACGGTGTCGACGTCGGAGGCTTGTACCGACTGTACGAGCGCGTGCGTGACATCGTTCAACGGTTGCGAGTGGATCTCGCCGCCCCTCACCAGGATGAGGTCGGCTCGTTTCCCGGGGGTCAACGACCCGACACTGCCGGCCACGCCGAGATCGCGTGCACCCTCGATCGTTCCCATTTGCAGCGCGCGTTTGGCCGGCAGGGCGAACTCATTCTGCTTGCGTCCATTTTCGACGTTCTGCACGCCGCGCATGATCCCGAACATGTCCGCGTTGCCGCACAGGACGGTGGTATCGATCGACAGGCTGACCGGCACGCCGGTGGCGAGCAACTCTCCGTACGGACCGAAACCGAACCCGGTGCGCATCTCGGTGTACGGGCTGACGCTCACGTGCGTGCCGGTGGCGCCGATCATGGCGACCTCGGCCGCCGACGCGTTGGTCGCATGAATCAGCTGCACGTCCGGACCGAGCAGGCCGGCATCGCCGAGCCGTTTGATCGCATCGTGTTTTTTTGGATACATCGACACGTGCGTCGTGATCGGAAGGCCGAGGTTTCGCGCGAACTCCCATTCCTTGCGACAGATGTCGACGGCATTGGTTTCGGGACCCTTCGATGCAATGCCGAGTGCAGTTAGCCCGTCACCCGGGCTGAACCAGGTGTTCTTGATACGCATGATATCCGCGAACGGTAACGTGTCGCCGGCCTTGGTGTTACGCGAATATCCGTAGGAATAGCGGGCGCGAATGCCGATCTCGCGATGCACGGCGATTTCCGCATCGGCGTACCCGGGGCCGAGCAAATTGTGCGCCCAATTGTGAACCGTCGTGATTCCTGAGGAGATCGCTTCCGCGAGTGAAAGGCGCACGCCGCGGGCGTTATCCTCGGGCGAGAACAATGCACCCAGCGCCAGCTGGACGGGGAAGTAGCCGTGCTGCTCGTCATCGCCCGCCATGTTTCTAGCGATGGTATTCCACATATGCCAATGCGTTTCGATCAGACCGGGCATCGCGATGAAGCCGCGCCCGTCGATCACCTCGGCATTTGCAACGTTCAGCAACCGGCCCACGGCGACGATCGATCCATCGCGAACGTGCACGTCGGCGGCCGGGAGTTCGCCGAGCGCAGGGTCCATCGTAACGACGTAGGCGCCGCGCACGACGAACTCCGTGCGCGCGGGCAACCGGGAAGCGCCCGGGAGCGCCTGCGCAACGGCGCGACCCGGCCGCCCTTCACTGACCATGACCGCGGCCAGTGCCGTCGCCGAAGCGAAGAGGCCGCGGCGAGAGAGTTCCCGTTGATCGTGTTGCTCCATCAATCGCTATTTGCCGCTGAGTCGCAAACCCACTTCGAACGTGCGCGGCGGGGCGTAGTGGTTGCCTTGCGCGTTCAGGAACGTGACCAGATACTGATCGTTGAGCAGGTTCTGGATCCGCAGCGTCATCACGACGCCCGGCGCGATCGGGATACCCTTCTCGGCATCGAACGTGAGATGCGGCGTGAACTTGCACGGTCCGCCGACGTTCGCGGTGTATCCGGGCCCGGCGCACGTGATGCCGCCGGTCGGATCGAGCGAGGTCGAGAGACCGCTGCCGTACTCGCCGTCCATCGAAAACCACCCGCCGCGGCGATCGTTGGCGGTGACGCCCGACGATAGGTCCACGCGCTGATCGTGATCGGCCGGCGTCCAGTCGGCCGATTGACCGAAACACGGGGCCAGCAACTGCGTTTCGCAGCCTTTGTTCACCGCGTACGTGTGGGTGGCCGACGCGTAGAAACGGCTCGCCCGGCCGAAGCCGATCTGATAGTACGCCGATTGCGTGGCGATCCGGCCCAGCGCGTAGTTGATGTCCTGGTGCAGGTTCGTCACGCCGACTTGCGTGTCGTCGATTAAATCGGTCGCGTCCTTCTGCATCACGCGCACGCCGAGATCGCCCTTGCCGACGCCGAAGTGACCGCCGATCTCGTAGGCCGAGTCGCGTTCAGGCTTGAGGTCGAATTGCGCGACCGAGGTCTGCAACGGCAGGTTCAACGTGTACGCCGCAACCGGTGAGACGTTCTCGAGTGAGAACGGCGTGAAGTACCGGCCGTAAAATACGTACACGCTATTGCGCGCGGAGAGATTGCGCGTGAGCTTGATCCGCGGGCTCACCTGACCGTAGCCGACGCCGAACTGCGTCGATGACACGAGGAAGGTGTCTGAGCGCAACCCGTAGTCTAGCTGGTAGAGGTCCCCCAGCTTCCACGAGTCTTGCAGGTAGAAGGCGGCCAGATGGCCCACGTTCGGCGCGTTGTCCACCACGGTGAACGGCGCGTCGGGCGTGAGCGGCGTGAAGATCGGCGCGAGGAAGTTGCCGGGTTGAAGTGTGACCGCGTAGTCCTTGTTCACGGTCGTCGCATCGTAGACGCCGCCGAAGCGCACGTCGTGACGGTTGCTGTGGTTGTCGTAGTCCAGCACGCCGCCGACATCGATCGCCGTCCGGTCGCCGAAGAGCGAGAACCCGCACGTGGCGTTGGAATAGGCGACGGCCGGGTTCGCGACCGGATTGGTGACGATGCCGTTGACGATGGGACCGGTCGAGCCCAGGGCCGAAGCGCAGTCGGCCGGCGCACCCGGATTTTGGGCCTCACCGTAGGTGAAGTCGTTGCCCGGATCGCCGAAATCGCGGATCTCCGAGCGCTTGTATGTCGGCCCGAACGACAGCGATCCATGATCGCCGATCGGGTGACGATACTGCAAGGTACCGAAGTAGTCGTTTTGCGTTTCACTGTCGTCGGTCGACGCCGGCTCGCCGCCGTCAACGTCGTTGGGGATCTGATAGGTTTGGTAGGCGTGGCTGAGCGTGAGGTTGAGGAAGTCGTTGCCCATCGGTTGCGTGTAGCGCAGAAACTGGTTGGAATTGCTGAAGTCGTTGTGCGGCGAGCCGAGATTGGGCGGATCGAGGCCGCGCATGCTCTGCTCGTTGCGCGTCGCTACGATCAGTGAACCGGTGCCGATCGTTGCGTGGTAGGCGATGTCGGAGTCGAGGCTCGTGAACGATCCGCCGTCGAGCTGGGCCGTGAAGCCGGGTGCGCCGGCGCCGTTGCGCGTGTTCGCGTTGATCACCGAGGCGAACCGTTCGCCGTACTGAGCCGGATATGCGCCCTCGATCACTTCGATGAACGCGAGGTCGTTGGGATCGAACTCGGTGCCGATGTTCCGGTTGAGTTCCTGTGGGATCGGTACGCCGTCGACGATGTAGTTCACGTCGCCGTGATCGCCGTTGATGTGCACGACGCCGTTGGCACCGCGGGCCGCGCCGGGGAGTTGCAAGAGTAACGCCGGTAAGCTGCCGTTGGCCGGTGAGCGCGTCAGCAGATCGCTGCTCAAGTTGATATCCGTGCCCGATCCGCCCAGCGGCGGACGCGATGTCACGGAGGTCCGGCCGATCTCCTTGAGGCCGGAAAGCCCGATGGTGACCGTCGCGCCCGCCGACGGAACGTCGACGCGCAACGAAGCGGTGCCGTCGACGGCACTGGCGTCGACGTCGTAGGTGCCGATCGGCACGGTGAACGTGAAGTGCCCCGCTGCGTCGGTGAGGGTGTGCAGCGCGACGTTGCTGCCGACCGCGGTAACGTTGGAGCCCTTCACGGGCTTACCGTTCATGGTGACGGTACCGGAGAGAAAAGCCGTCGCCTGCGCGAGTGCCGGAGCGAACGACCAGCAGAGCAACAAAAAAATAAGGCAAAACGTCGGCGCGATGCCCGCCGCACGTCGAGAGAAACCCACGAAAACGTCCCTTTACGAGTGAAAGTTGCGGTTTGAGATCAGGCTCGGGACGAAGCCGGTGGGGGCCGATTGGGAACGAACAGCGAGAACGCCACCGCGGCCGCGCGCGGAACGTCGACGATACGCCGGCGCGCGAGCGTGCGGCGACCAGGATTGCGCGGCCGCCGCACTGCCGCAGCGAACGTCGTCGCGGCAAACGAGCGGCCCCAAAAAAAGATGACCAGCGCCGAGAGAAGCGCGCCGAGAACGGCGGCGGTGAGTCCGGTGCCGACCGATTCCGAGGCGATCGGCACGCCTTCGAGCAGTTGCGTCACACCGAAAAAAACGAGGTTCGCGACGGTGAAGGCGACGATCGTCGAGCCGGCGCCCGCGGCGCGAAAACCCGCGCGGACGAGCGCGCAGCGCCGGATCATCTCCGCACGCGGAGCGCCGAGACCGAGCGTACGGCTAAACGACCACAACGCCAAAGCGAGCGGCACGAGCAAGTAGGCGTGCCGGAGCCAGAAGTCGGGAGCGATCGCGCCCGGACCGAGCGCGAGCCCTTCGGCTAGGAGATGGACACCGATCGCAAACGGAACGACGGCGGACGTCGCGCCCGCGAGCGTGCGCAGGAAGGAGAGCCGTATTCTCATCCCGCGATTCTCGCATTCCTCATGTTGCGAACGTGTTTCGGACGGACGTGCACTTTCTCATGCCCTGTGCTCGCTCCTCAGAGCAGGCCGAATCTGAACCGAGGCTTGACGCCAGCTTCAACAATCACCGAGGGGCAGCGTTCCGGCCGCATAAGTCTTCCGCAATGGAACCGTTCCGCTGCGCGCGCCAAGCCGCGCGCCGGTTGGTTTGCGTACTCGCTTCCGCCGCGATCGTCATCCTTTCGCTCGCGGCCACCACCGGCGTGGCGCGGGCGGTATCGTCGTGCAACGCAGCGATTTACGGAGCCGACCTCGGGGGGAATCTCTACGTCTTTACGCCGCCGAGCGCAGCCGCCGCTTCCGTCCCCGGCGCGCCGACGAACTTCTTCACGATCGCGCGCGGGCCGTACACCGGAAATGTCTACAACGTCTCGTCCGGCGTCCCAGCGAGCCTGACGAGCTACAACGTGACCACGAATACCCAAGCCGCCGCCGGCACGTTCGGCAACGGTTCGGTGCTCTTCGCGAACGGCTTCAACAGCGACGGCGTCGGGTACACGATGAGCACGACCGAAGTATGGAGCTTCACCGATGCGCCGACTCCGGTCATCGCCTACGTCGGCGTTCCCCAGACCTCGAGCGGGCCCGGGATTGGAAGCTTCAACGGCGGCGACATCGCGATCGACGGAAGCAATCAGGGCTGGGTCGTCGAGTCGAATGCCAGCGGAACACCCTACAGTTATCTCTACCGAGTGGCCTGGGGAAACCCGACGGTCCTCACCGAGGTCGCGCAAGTCACGTTGGGCGGAAGCAACTACACAACCGGCGATCTGTACTCTCTCGCTTTCGGTAAGGACGGAAATCTTTACGCCGCCGCCTACAATTCCGCCCAGCTCTACACGATCAGCCAAACGACGGCTGCGATGACGCTGATCGGTTCGCAGGGACCGGCACTTGCCGACTTTGCAAGCTGCCCGTTCTTGCCGAGCGTCAGCATCGTCAAGACCGGGCCCAGCCGATCGTCGGCCGGCGAACTGATGGCCTATACGATTTCGGTGGCGAATTCGCCGAGTTCGTTTGTCAGCGCCAGTGGTATCCCGCTCAGCGATACGGTACCGCCCGGGATCACGGTGCTGCGCGCAACCTGCGCGGTCGCCGGAAGCGCGACGTGCGCTGCACCGGTGATCGGCGCGGCAACCGGAAGTGGAACGCCGGTGACGGCGACCGCCAGCGTTCCGGCCGGCAGCTCGGCCGTCCTAACGATCTTGGGACGCAACGCTACGCTGCCGATCGGAACGACCGCGAATACCGCGCAGACGGTCGTCAACGGCAACACGCTCACCGCGTCGACCAGCGCGACGATTCTGGCCTCCGATGTCGTGAAGACCGTGCAGAATATCACGCAGGGAACCGCCGCAACCATAACGTCCAACAACGGGAATCCCGGCGACATTCTCGAGTTTTCGCTGACGTATCAAAACGGCACCAACTATTCGTTGACGAGCTTTGCGCTCAGCGACAATCTTCCGGCGAATACATCGTATGTTGCCGGCAGCGCCGCCTGCGTCACCGTTCCTGCCGGTCTCACCTGCGCTCCGAGCGGACCGGCGGGCCCATTGAATACATTTACCTGGGCAATCAGCGGCGGTTCGCTTGCGCCCAACGGCACCGTCACCGTCAAATTTCGCGCCAAAATCAACTAAAGAGCGCCCACGGCGGCGATGCCGTCAACGTTAAGCAACGGTAAACGCAGAGTTACGCCCATGTAAACGCCGGAAAAATTTCTTGCGAATACCAAGCTGACGTTAATATACAACGCATCTTCAAACAACTCCGTAGACCGGCTTGAGTACGAATGCTAAGGTCACTAATGGCCCGTTTGTTCGTGTAACGAGCAGTTCGGCAAATGTACGTCACCCGGAGTATTTATGATGTTGCGTTATTTCACTTGTCTCTTTCTCTTCGCGGCGTTTGCGTCGACGAGTACGGTCGCATTTGCGCGACCGATCGTGACCCTCAAACTTGCCGCTGCCGTCGTTCAAAAAGACGTCAGCGGACACGACGTCCTCGCACCCGCGAGCGGGCCCGTACATTCCGGCGACCGGCTACGCTACGAGATCGTCGCAACGAATGGCGGCGATCGGACGGCAACTTCCGTACGACCGTTCGACAGAATTCCAACCGGTACGGAATTCGTGGCCGGCAGTGCGAGCGGAAACGGCAAGGTCGAGTACTCCCTCGATCGCGGGACGTCGTGGTCGGCAGCGCCGACGGTCGTCGTACATTCCAAGGATGGCGACAAGGTGGTTGCGGCGGATCCGGCCACCTACTCCGCCATCCGCTGGACCACCGACCTGAAGGCGGGCGCTTCGACCGCGTTCGCCTTTGACGTGCACGTCAAATGACGCGCCGACTACTCGGCGCGTTCGCGCTAACCGGCTTGCTCGCCGGATCCTTCACGACCACGGCCTTCGGCGCGACGCCGGCCGGTACGGTCATCTCGAACGCCGCCACCGCTTCGTACGGCGACGGCACGGGCGCAACGTACACCGCCCAATCAAACACCGTGACGACGACGGTCCAAAACGTCACCACCGCAACGGTGACGGCGGTCAGTCCGGGCACGAACGTCGCTCCCTACCAACTCGTCGACGATCAATATACGATCACCAATACCGGTAACGGCGTCGGAACGTGGACCATCAACATCGGTGCCGCCACGACGCAAACGACCGGCGGCAACGGCGGCAGCGCGCCGTCGATCGCTTCGATCACGCTGACGACGAGCGGCGGGACCACGACGAATTGCGCAGCGGGCGCGGGCCAAGCCGCGTGTTTGAGCGCATTTTTGAGCGCGCACACAACCGCAGGCGGCGACTATATCACCGTCGATGTCATCTACAACGACGGGTCATACGTCCAACCTACCGGCGCAACGCAGGTGGTTGGAACGCAACTCAACGCTACGATGCAGTATCTCGCGGCGAGCAACGGCGGAAACACGACGACCTCGGTAACGCCGGCCAATGCGACCGTCACCGACACACTCCAAGCCGACGCGCTGGTCGACGTCCAGAAGACGTCGCCCGCGCTTACGACCGGAGCGCAGAACGTCGTCTACACGCTTACCGCAAACAATCGCGGTTACTTGAACACGCAGCCGGTCGCGCTTCCCGGCACCGGCCTTCCGGCTACCGGCGTCGTGATCTCCGACCCGCTTCCGGCCGGTCTCACCTCCGTCGCCAACCGGTGGGTGTCGCTTCCGACGATCGCTCTCGCGAACGGGGCGGCCGGCACCGCCGACCTCTACTACACGACCTCGACCGTAGCCGCCGTCGCCTCCGGCACGGCGACGTGGACAAAGATCACCAGCGGCGGCTCGACGCTCGCGGCGCTCAACGCCGTCACCGGCATCACTGCCGTCGCCGGCGTGATCTCCGGTGTGGGCAGTACGCTCAACGGTTCAGCGCAGGTCGCTCACGGCGCATCGAGCGGCCCCGGATCGGTAACGTCCGCGCAGGTAACGATCTCGATGACGTTCGTGCAGAAGCCCGGCGAAACCGACGTCAACCTCGCGGATGCGGTCATCGGCAGCAACGCGATGCCGGTGACGCCGGGGACCGTCGTTGCGATGGTGACCGGTCCGGCCAACGCACAGCCGCAAACCGTAAGTGCCGCTAACGTGGGCGCCGACATGGTGAACACCAGCGCCGCGCCGCCGGGCTCGGGATATTCAAATCAGGTGACCAACGTCGCGGTTGCCGCCGCGGTGCTGCTCGGCCCCGGCGGTCAGGCGTCTGCGACGGGCGCGTTCAGCTTCGCCGCCGGCAACGCTGCCGGTTGGGAAGCCGGCGCGGCCAACAACTCCAACGACTACACCGCGCTGGGCTTTCTCAGCGGATCGACGATCGTCAATACCGGCACGCCGCCAACCTTCACCGCCGCGGTCTCAACCGGTGCGGCGCCGGCAGTGATTCCGGTGCGCCAGACGATCCGGAACAACGGCAATGTCGCCGACCAATTCACGTTGTCGGCGGCCGGATTCACCGATACCCCGCTCAGCGGCGGCTCGGCGTGGACCGTAACCTACTCGGCTGCATCGAATTGCGCCGGCGCGACGGCGACGTTTACGACCGCCAGCGTCGGGGTCGGTGCGACGACCGACGTCTACGCGTGCTGGACGCCGCCCGCGAGCACGTTACTCAACGCGATGACGGCCTACGGCGGTACGATCACCGCGACGTCGGTCGCATCGAGTTCGGCGACGAACACGACCAACGACGTGTTCTTCCCCGGCGGTTTTCTGCAAGTGCAAAAGACCGTCTTGTCGGTAACCGGGACGCCGGCCGCAGCCGGTGCGCCGGCCTGCTCGCTTGCGACACCCACGTCCGGCTGCGTTATCAACTACCAGATCTCGTACACCGTGGTGTTGCCGAAGGGCTCGGGCACGAACAACATTACGCCCGCCGGCGCGACCAACTTCCAACTCTTCGAGGACGGGAAGAACGGCGTGAATAGCAGCGGGACGAACAACTGGGGCGTCGTCGGTTCGCTCAACGCAGCGCCGGCGCTCACCAACGGCCCGACGGCCAATCCGACGGTAACATATTTTACCGGCGGAGCGATCGTGACCGCGGTGGGAACGGGTTCCGCGCAGGGTCCGCTCGGATCGACCGTGGTTCCAGCTGGGACCACGGGCGTCCGTCTCGACTTCGGCACGGTGCCGATCGGCGGCGGCGCAGCCGGCAGCGGCACGGTTTCCTTTGGCGTGAAGATCAGCTGACGTTCATGCCGTGTATGCGCGCATGACGACGCTTCGAGGGTTCATCGCTGCCGCCGCGCTCGCCGTCATTGCGACGGCCGGCGCGGCGGTAGCGGCAACCCCCGGCGGCGTGGTCATCGCCAACGCCGTCTCGGTCACGTATTCCGACGGCAACCTCGCCTACACGGCGCGCAGCAATTCGGTGCAGGTGACGACCGCTGAGATCAGCGCGCTCGTCGTTTCGCCCAAAAACGCCACCGTCAATCCGCAGACTGACGGCTTCGCCCTCAACCAACAGATCGTGCGGGCATTTACTTTGACGAACAGCAGTAATATTCCGGATGCCTACACGATTACGGCGGCGAGTATGACGGCCGGGTCGATCGTGTCGCTCACGTTCGTCGGCGCCGACGGAACGACGACAACGACGACGGTCAATGGCGCGCGCTCGCCGCTGGTCGGGCCCGGAGCGTCGGTCGCGGTCAACGTCACGCTCGCCACGACCGGCGTTACGGCCGGCACGGCGCTAGCCGTCGCACTGACGGCGCGCACGACGGCCGCCGGCACCGCCAACGGACTCGTCACCGACAGCGGCGAGCAATGGGCGCTGGCGACGGGCGCACCGCAGTTCGCGGGTCCGAACGGCCCGCAGACGAGCATTCTCAAGACGGTCGATTCGTTACGCAGCGAAGCGATAGCGCCCGGCGGCAGCGTCGTCTATCAGATTGCGTTCAAAAATTACGGTCAAACGGCAGCGACGAACGTCGTGCTCGCCGACGCACTTCCACTGGGCATCATCGCCGACCCCGCCAGCGTTACGGTGAACGGTCAGCCCGTTACCGCACAGCTGAGCGGGCAGACGCTGACGGTCGCGCTCGGAACCATCGCCGCGCAGACCGTGACGACGATCGCTTTCCGTGGCCAGAGCGCGACCATGCTGACCATCGGAGCGACGTATGTGAACGTCGCCTCGCTCGCGGCCGACGGCATGAGCGCACTGACGACGACGCCCGCTAGCATCATCGCCGGCAGCGCGAACATCGTCTTCGACGGATTCAGCGGCGGCAAGACGCCGATCGCCGGCGCATTGGTCGCGCTCGTCAATCCCGTCACCAAGCAGCCCGTGCCGCTGACGGCAACGCCGGCGCAAGTCACGGCGTCGCGCGCCGGCACGTTGTCGGTCAATGCCTCCAACGCAAATCCGCTCACCACCGGCAGCGACGGCTCGTACGCGTTTGCAATTGCACCGCCGGCGCCGGGTACGACGGCGAGCTACGACCTCGTGATATCGGCGGCCGGCTATCTGACTCGCGATATCGGCATCGTGCTGACACCGGACGCGAGCGATCTGCTCTATTCGGTCGCGCTCACGTCGAAAGACGGTCAGCCGTTGGCAGCGGCAGGCGGCTTCGCGCTCACCAGCAGCAACGTGCTGCTGGCCAACGTTTTCGGACTGCTCGGCAATTTGCCGCTGTTCTCATCGAAGCCGATCGCCGTCACGAAAACGGCCGACAAACCGTCCGGCGCGCCGGGCGATGTCGTCGGATACACCATCACGCTGAATTCGTCCGTGGCCTCGGGCCTCGGCACGTCGACCGTTACCGATACCCTGCCGCCCGGCCTCGCCTATGCCGCTAAGTCGGCCCGCATCGACGGCGCGGCCGTCGAACCCGTGCGCACCGGCAACCAGCTCGTATGGCAACTGCCGGCGCTGGCGGCGAATAAAACGTACACGATCACGTATGCGTGCGTGATCTTGCCGAGCGTGGCCGCCGGCACGACCCTCACGAATGCCGTTGCGGTAAGCGGTGCGATTCCGGGAACGACGCTAACGGCGAGCGGAATCGGAAGCGTCTCGATCGTTACGACGAGCGGGATCTTCAGCGAACGTGCGGCGCTCACCGGACGCGTCTTTCTCGACGTGCTGGGTGACGCGTACTTCCGCAAAGGCGATCGGCCCGTGGCGGGAGTGCGCCTCTTCCTCGAGAGCGGGGAATCGGTGACGACCGACGTCGACGGCCGCTTCTCGTTCCATGGCGTGCGCTCCGGAATGCACGTTCTGCGTCTCGATGAAACGACGCTTCCGGCCGGGGTACGCGCCTATCCGACGCGCCGCTACGACTCCGTGCGCAGCCCGGTGCGTCTGATCCACGGCGTGCTGGATATGGGTCTTCTGCAAGACGTCATATTTGCAGTCGAGCCCGCACCTTGATCCGGCCCAAGCGCGCGGCGTGCGCGATGATCCTCGCGCTCTCGCTGCTCCAAACGACCGGAGCGTTGTTCTCGCCTGCACTCGCGGGCACGGTCGGCCCGAATTCCGGTGCCGCCGGCATGCCCCTCGCAACGCCGGCGCCCGGCGATGACGCGGAGCCGGCCGACGCAGCGCCGGCGCCGGCCGTTCGCAACGGCGATCTCACGCATCTCGTCTTCACGGCGCGGTCCGGGCTCGTGCCGGCGTTGATCGCGCCCGGCGTCAACAGCGTCGTCGGAACATCGGTGGCAAAGGTGACGGTGGAAACGATTGAGGGCGCGGGCGTCGAACTGTCGGTCGACGGTGCCGTTATGCCCGCGTCGCATTTGGGTGAGCGCGCGATCGATAGTTCGGCACACACCGCACGCTACACGTACTATGCGGTGCCCTTCAAGGTGGGACCAAACGACGTCGCGTTGACCGCACTCGGCGCGGACGGCTTGCGCGGCACCACGCTCCGCTATCGCGTCTTCGGCGCCGGTAAACCGGCCGCCGTGCGCGCAACCATTAACGGCCGGCTCGTCGCCGATGGCCGGACACCGGGGACCTTGTCCATCGTCGCGACCGACGCGCTCGCACACTCTGCGCAAGCGGGGTCGCAGGTGATCGTCTCGGTGCACAGCGGCGACGTGCGGCTCGCGCTGACCGGTGACGAGCACCCCAGCGGCACGAGCGCGGTCAAGCTCAGCCTCGATGCCGACGGCAAAGCGACCGTTCTCGTGCTGCCGGGCGCAACGAGCGGCAACATCAGTTTGACCGTCGAGACGGGCGACGCAAAAACGACGGCGAGCGCGTTTGTGACGCCGTTCCTGCGCCGTGCTTTTGTCACGGGGCTCGTCAGTGGGGGCCTCGGCTCGACCCCCGGCGACGAAGACGGCGACGGGAACCTCGACGCAGGCGGCTCGCGCCGCGGACGCGTCGCGCTCTACGGCAGCGGCCAGGTTTTCGATCACTTCTCGCTCACTTTTGCCTACGACACGGCGAGCCGGCTCGCGCCGCTAACGACCGCCGGTCCGTTCGTCGCCGACCCGAACGACCGTCCCTATCAAACGTATGGCGATGCGAGCACGCAGCGCGACGATGCCGTTTCGAGCGCGCGTCTCTACGCGCGCGTCGAGGACGGACACGACGCGTTCACCTACGGTCAGTTTACGGCCGACCTCGGCGGCGGCGATGCGAGCGCAACGTCATACCATCAGGTGCTCAACGGTTCGCAGTTGCAACTCGCCGATAGCAGCGAACGCGTTCGCGTGACGCTCTTCAACGCGCAGAACGACGTGGCGTACGGCCGTCAGACCTTTGCGGCCAGCGGGCTCGCCTCGCTCGGGGCGTCGCTCGCTCCCAACATCGTGATCGGTACCGACGTGGTGACGCTGGTTGCACTCGACCGGCGCACGGGCGCGGCGATCGCGCAAACGATCTTACAACCGAACGTCGATTACGTCTTGGATGACGCCAGCGGTCAGTTACGGTTCATCCAAGTGCCGCTGCCGTTCGATGCGGAGCTCAATCCGCAAATCGTGGTCATCACCTACCAGTACACGGGCAGCGGTACGCAGAGCCACACGACCGGCGGCAGCACCACCCTCCGTTTGGGAAACGCAGCCAACGCGCCGACGCTACGTCTCGGCTACGTCAACGATGTTACCGGAGCGGGAAATTTTTCGATCTTCGAGCAGGCGCTGGCGGGCACGTTACACGGTGGTGCGTGGTCGCTCGTCCACGCGAGTGCCGACGGCCTCGACGCAAACGGAAGCTCGTTGACGAACGGGTACGGTCAATCGACGCACTTCGCTCTGACGAGCGCGTCGCACGCTCTCCACCTCACGCTGGGATTCGACGACACGAGTGCCGGCTATCAGAATCCGTTCGGCGGATTCGCGACGCCCGGACTCCTCGACATGCGCGTGCTGCTCGCACATCCGCTGCACGACGGCGGCGAGATCGCACTCTCGTACGACCAACAGGCGAACAGCGGGCTCGGCAGCAATTCGACGCAGTCGGATGCCTCGCTCGGCTGGAAGCAACATTACGGCCGCCTGGCCGTCCATACGGCAATCGACGTGCGCCGGCAGAACACGCCCGCAATCTCGCCCGGCCTGCTCGTGCCCACGCCGGCGCCCGACGGCTCGATCCCGGCGCTCGTGCCCGGCGCGATCGTGCCCGCCGGTCCGGCGATCGCGTCGTCGGCGACGCAGGCCACGGTGGGACTCGACTATCGCCTCGGCGAGAAATCGACGCTTTCGCTCACCCGTATCGAGGACATCGGCGGCGCGCCGGATTCCTCGCTCACGCAGCCCGCCGAAACGGTGGCCGGCATCGATCTCGCCGTCGATCGCTCGACCCACGCGTACGTGCGCAGCATTTGGTCGGCGGCGCCGCAGATCGGCTTCGCCGAGTCGAGCGCCGCGTTCACGGCGCAGAGCGGCACGCAGGTGACGACGTTCGGCATCGATCGCGACGTCTCGCCGAATACGACGGTGACCACGCAATGGGCGTTGCAGAACACCGGGAACGCCACCGACGTCTACACGACCAACGGCGTGCGCGAGCGCTTAGTGTTCTCGAAGGACCTCAAGGGAGACGCGTTCTTCCAGACCGCGCAGACAAACGGAGCGAGCGACGCCGCCGGTGAGTTCAGCGTGTACGGTCTGAGTCTGGCATACGGCGGCAAGCCCTTTCACGCATCGGCCGCGTTTCAGAACCGCGTCGGCACCTCGCCCGGCTTCGACCTTCAGCTGGGCGCCGGCGGCGCGCTCTCGCCCGACATCTCGCTGCTCGGTCACCTCGATGACGCGGTGACGGGTGGTTTCCAAGGCGTTGACGCGCGGCTCGGACTCGCATGGCGTCCGGACGACGGGGCCGGTGCTTCGCTACTCGAACTGGAACGCCACACCGGCAACCTGACCGACGGCGTCGAGCGCGCCGACACGCTGTCGTTCGACGAGGCGTATCGTCTCAACGGCCGGCTGGAAATCGACGCCCGGTTCGCCTACAAACTCGACGGCGATACGTACTACGTCGCGCACAGCATGCTCGCCGGGTTCCGCGTGGCGGAGCGCATCGGGTCGCGCAACGATCTCGCGCTGGAGTCGCAAACGCTGCTCGTTCCCGGCATCGCCGGCGCCACCCAAACCGCCTTCGCGGTCGAGACCGGCGAGCGCATCACCGACTCCCTGCGTTTTGCCGTCGGCTACAACTTCAGCGGCGCCGCGGACCCGGCACTCGTCGCAGCGCCCACCCGGCGCGGCGAGTACGTCACCCTTACGAGCATCGTGGACCGGGTCTTCGGTTGGGGTCGCTGACCCCCTAGTCGGCGCCCGCATCGCCGGTCAGACCGGCAGCAGCGATTCCGGCCAGCGCGGCCGCCTCATCGTTGTCCGAGTTGTCGCCCGAAATGCCGACGGCACCTACGACGTCGTCGCCGGAACGGATGAGCACGCCGCCGGGAACGGGGATCAAGCCCAGTGGAAAAACCTGACCCACCGCGTTAACGAACTGCGGCGCTTCGCGACCGCGCTTGGCAATTGCGCGCGACCCCATGCCCATCGCAATCGCGCCGCCGGCCTTGCCCATCGCGACGTTTGCGCGACCCAAGGTCGCTCCGTCTTCAGCCGCATAAGCCGTGAGCGCACCGCGCACGTCGAGCACGGCAACGCCGAGCGGCTTGAACTTCTGCGCCCGAGCATGCGCGAGCGCGCCCGCGACGATGGCTTGGGCTTGAGCGAGGGTGATGGTTTTCATGGTTGGATCATCCTTACTTGAGGGCGCCGCCGGCTTTGCTGACCGCGACGAAATCGTCTTTTGCTACGTCCCATCGATCGACGATCACGCCGTCGATCCCGATGCCCCGCTGACTGCCGTCGCGGAAATCATAGATGCCGTTGATACCGGCCCAGCCGCTGAGGTGCTGAATGTAATCGTTGAGTTGGTCGGCCGTCGCATCGGTGCCGATCTTCCTGAGCCCATCGATGACGAGCAGCGCCGGATCCCAAGCCAGGGTACTGGCGATGTTCGGGCGCACGCCGGCGGCTTTGAACGCATCGAAGTATGCGACTTCGGCAGCATGAACGGCACGCGGCGCCGACGGATCGAGCACCAGCGAACGGCGGCCGGGGAAGTACAAGTTGGTCGGCAGGAAGCTCGCATATTGCGCGAGTTGCGCGTAGATCATGTTCCCGTTGCCGCACGCTATGGGGAGATCGACGCCCGCATCGTGGAGCCCGCGCAGCAGGGTTCCGGTCGCGGTACCGGCCGACCAGCCGATCATCGCTTGCGCGCCCGACGCCTTGATCCGTTCGGCTTGCGCGGTAATGTTGAGATCGGCCCCGCTCCAGTGTTCGTGCGTGACGGCTTTGATCGATGCGTTCTCCGGCAGCGTCAGCGCTTCATCGAAATACTGCTCGAATTGCTGGCCGCTGGCATCGGTCGTCGTCATCAGCGCGATGCGCGTCCAGCCGTGGTCGCGGTAAAAGTGCAGCAGTGCGCGCGCATCGTTGCGCGTCGACACCGTCGACGAATACTGGTAGCTCCCGGCGGCGGGTGAGATCGACGGCGAGAAGCAGTAATCGATCGGCCCCGTCTTCGCGAGCACCGGTCCGTCCGCCAGGCACGTTGCGGTGAACGACGGTCCCAAGATGATCGGGATTTTCTTTGCGATCAAGCCGTTGGTCAGCTGCAGGGAGACCTGGGGATTGGACTGGTCGTCGACCCAGACGAACTTGATCGGCCGCCCCTTGATGCCGCCGGCTTTGTTCGTGACGTCCTCGAGAATCTGCAGCGACTTCAGCTCGGCGCCGCCGATAAACGCGGCTGCGCCGGTGAGCGCGAGGATCGCGTTGATCTCGTAGGGCGCCGGCTGCGCGAGCGCCGGTGCGCTCGACGCGGCCGGGAGCAGCAGGGCGAGGGCCAGCAGAAAAAGCAGAATCCGTGCGCGCATAAGAGAAGCTCCTAGACAACAGGTTCCGCGACGGTTCGCATTTCCCGGAGGATATCTTGCAGTTCGGCCTTTTCGATCACATCGACCGCTGCTACGACCGGCCGCTGGCCCAGCAGTATGACGAACGGCTGCAACTCGTCGCGGCCGCCGATGCCGCCGGCTTCTACGCCTATCACCTTGCCGAACATCACGCGACGCCGCTGAATACCACGCCGATCCCGGGCATCTTTCTGGGCGCTGTCGCGCGCCTCACCAAGCGCATCCGCATGGGACCGATGGTGTATTTGGTCCCCCTCTACTCGCCGCTCCGGTTGATCGAAGAGATCGCCATCCTCGATCACCTCAGCCACGGACGCATGGAGGTCGGCGTCGGTCGCGGCGTGTCACCCTTCGAGCTGAACTTCCATAACGTGGACCCGGAAAAGTCGCGCGATATCTTCATCGACGGCTACGACTGCGTGATCGAAGGCCTCACGCACGACCGGCTGACGCATCGCGGGCCGTACTTCACCTACGACGACGTTCCGATGATCCTGCGCCCGTTGCAGCAGCCGCATCCCGCGATGTGGTACGGCTCGTCGAATGCCGTCGGCTCGACCTGGGCCGGCGAGCGCGGGCTTCACTTCGCCACCAACGGCGGCAACGAACGTGCGAAGGGCAACATCGATGCCTACGTTGCCGCACTCGCGCAACGCACGTCCGGAGTCGTGAATCCGAAGCCCGAGTTTCCGGGCGGTGCCGCGATCGGAATCGCGCGCCAAGTCGTCGTTGCCGACACCGTCGCCGACGCGCGCCGCATCGCCGAACCCGCGCACATTTACATCCACGCCAACCAAACCTACCTGCGGCGTGAGTCTGCGCGCCGCACGAGCATGAAAGGCGATCCGGCGTACGGCAATACGCCGTCCTCCGCAAACTTCGATGCAGCGCTTGCCGAAGGCTCGACGATCGCCGGCACGCCCGACGGCGTGCGCGCCGAGATCGAACGGCAGATCGAAACGCTCGGGATCAACTACCTCATTTGCTACTTCATGTTCGGGTCGATGACGCTCGCCGACGCGCTGCACTCGCTCGACCTGTTTGCGACCGAAGTCAAACCCAAATTTACAGCAGATGCCGGCGCGGCGGCACGTAAATGATCTCCGAGGCCGGGAACTTCGGAAACTTCGCGTACTTCGCGGTGAGGTCGATGCCCGGCTGAAGCTGCGCCGGGTCGAGCGTTTTGGCGAAGTACGTCCGCGGGGACGCGGCGATTTGCGCTTCGTCGACCTTCAGGTACTTCGCCAGGATCTCGGGACACTTCGACGGATTCTTCTGCGCCCAGTCAACGGCGTCGCGCATCGATTGGGCAAAGAGCGCGATCGCGCGCTGATGCGTCTTCGCCCACTCGGCCGACGTGAACCAGCCGGCCACGAGAAACGAATTCGCGATCGCGTCGAACTCGACGGCAACCGTGTGCGCCACTTTTTTTGCCGGACCCAAGAACGGCTCGGCGACGAAGGCTGCGTCGATGCGCCCGGTCGCGAGCGCGGCCGGCATCTCGGAGAACGGGAGCTCGACGAACTTCAGGGTGGTCGCGTCGCCGCCGCCGGCGTCGACCCACGCGCGCACGCCGTATTCGCCGAGCGTGTTGAGCCCGGGGCTGCCGATCGTCTTCCCGTTGAGATCTACGCCCTTGCGAACGTCCTTGCTTGCGCTCATCAACATCCCGCCGGGCGGCTGCGAGACATCGAACGCGTTCGCCGCCGCGACGATCGTGAACGAGAACTTCTTCGCGTGCGCCGAAGCGAGCGTCATGATGGTGGCATAGCCGATATCGACGGAGCCCGAGGCCACGGCCGCAGCGATCGCCGCGCCGAACGGATTGGGCTGGATCTGGACGTTGAGCCCGGCTTTGGTCCACAAACCCAATTCCTGGGCGTAGAACAGCTGCGCGCTCGCTTCGAACGGGATGTATGCAACGCGAATCGTCATATCGCTCTGCGCCGCGGCCGGCGCGCGCAACAGCGGAAGCGCGGCGGCTCCTCCCAGCAGCGAGAGGGCGCCACGCCGGTCAACCGAGCGGCAGGAAAGGATTTTCATGCCCCACCATTCCATGAAAATGGCCCGCGCCATGCTGCCGGCCACTGGGAGACGCGAATGTTGAGCAAGGACGACAACGAGTTGATCACGCGGGTCGGGCCCGACACGCGCGGCGGTGCGTTATTGCGGCGCTACTGGTACCCCGTGCTCAAGGCGGACGCGCTCGAGCCTGACGGCGCTCCAAAGAAGGTGCGCTTGCTCGGCGAAAACTTCGTCGCGTTCCGCACCGCCGACGGTCGCGTCGGTATGTTGGAGGAGCTCTGCCCGCATCGTCGCGCCTCGCTCGTCTTGGCACGCAACGAAGAGTGCGGTTTGCGGTGCCTCTTTCACGGCTGGAAGCTCGACCGCGACGGACGCGTGGTGGATGCACCCTCGGAGCCGGCCGATCGCGTCTCATTCGTCAACAAGGTGCGCACGCGCCGCGTCGCCGTGCGCGAGAGCAGCAAACTGATCTGGGCCTACATCGGATCGGGCGAAGCGCCGCAATTTCCGGACTTCGAGTTCACCGCGCTGCCGCTCGATCACATCCAAATCGCCGAAGTTCCCGGGCGCTGCAACTGGGTGCAGTTGGCCGAAGGGCAGCTCGACTCCGCGCACATCTCGCATCTACACGCATCGGCGTCGAAAAATTCGCTCGCGCGGCTTTCGCTCGCGGACCGGGCGCCGCGCTTCGACGTCGAGACGACGACCTGGGGACTGCACGCCGCCGCAACGCGCACGACCGGTAAGGACGAATGCTACACCCGCGTGACCGAATTCGTCATGCCGAGCTGGGAATTCATCCCGCGCCCCACGGCGCCGGGAACGACCGAATACGACGACATGCCGCGCTTCGTCGTACATCAAACGCCGGTCGACGACACGAATACGATCGTCTGGTACATCAACTGGCATCCCGGGCGGCCGATCTCGTATGAAGAAGCGCGCTGGACCGTGTGGAACGACGAATATCTCAGCGTGATCGACGAACCGCTGATGGGCCAGGACCGCGCGAAGATGAAAGCCGGTCACATGACCGGCATCAATAACCTGCTCACGGAAGACATGATCGTCGCCGAAACGATGGGGCCGATCGCCGACCGGACCGGCGAATATCTGGGCTCGAGCGACGCGGCGGTCGCGCGCTTCCGCCGCATCTTCCTCGAGGCGATTCGCGATGAGGAAGCCGGCAACGTGCCGCGCGGGTGCTCCGGCAACGAACCTTACCGGCGAATCGCCGGCCGGGGCGTGTTGCATCCGGTGCACGTCGAATGGCGCGACTGCGTCAACGATTTGGTAACGTAGAGCCGGCACCGAGTGAAGTCGGATACGCCGCGGCAGCGTGGCGGCTATACGGTCGAGGCGCTCGCGAAAGGACTGCGCATTCTCGCGCTGTTCTCGGAACGCCGCTCGTCGATGCGGTTGACGGAGATCGTCGCGCTCACCGGATTACCGATGCCGACCGCTTTTCGCTTAGTCGCGACGCTCGCAGGCGAAGGCTATCTCGAACGGTTGCCCGACGGCGCGGTGCGGCCGGGCGCCGCCGTGCTGACGCTGGGTTTCGCTGCGCTGCGCGGCCTCGATCTCGTCCAGACCTCCTCCGTGATCCTCAACGAACTTTTCGAAGCGACGAAACAGACGGTGAACCTCGGCATCCTCTCGCTCGATCGCGTCGTCTACATCGCGCGGCTGCAAAGCGACACGGTGCTGGTTACCGCGAACGTGACCGTCGGATCGACGTTGCCGGCAATCGTCACGTCGATGGGTAAAGTGCTCCTGGCCTTCATTCCCGAGACGGAACTGGCGCAGCGCATTACGAGCGCGTCGTTCGGCGGTGCGTGGGGACCGAACGCCCTGCGCACGATGCCGGCGCTGACGAAGGAACTCGCGCAGGTGCGCTCGGCCGGCTTCGCCGTGCAAGATGAAGAACTCGCGTCCGGCCTGCGTTCGATCGCGGCACCGATACGGCAGAATGACGGCCGCGTCGTTGCGGCGGTGAACGTGGCGGTGCCCGCCCGGGAGTTTACGGTGAGCGATCTTCGCAAGCGCGTGCGCGACCCGCTGCTGGCGGCGTGCGCGCAGATATCGCGCCGCTTAGGGGCGCCGGCTTGAAAGACCACGGACGTTTGCCGTGGCCGGCGCCGCACGAACTCGATGCCGGTGCCCGCGCGCTCTACGACCGCATCGCCGGCGGCGTGCGCGCGCAAGGGCCGCAAGCCTTTGCACTGACCGACGAAGACGGCCGGTTGCACGGACCGTTCAACGCGTTGCTCGTCAGCCCCGAGATCGGCACGGCAATCCAAGAACTCGGCGCGGCGATTCGCTACAAGAGCGGTCTCACGGCGCGCGCACGCGAGATCGCGATCCTCGAGCTCTCCGTGCTGCGCCGCTCGGCGTTCGAGTGGTATGCCCACGAACGCGTCGGCAAGCAAGCCGGTTTGACCGACGCCGAGATCGCCGCGCTGCACGCCGGCGTCACGGCGCCGACGCTCGATGCGACCGAAACGCTGGTGCGCGAACTCGTGCGCACGCTCGTGCGCGAACGCGACCTCGACGACGTCACGTTTGCCCGCGCGGAGAACGCCGTCGGCGAGCGCGTCTTGATGGACGTGATTGCACTCGTCGGCTACTACGACTTACTCGCACTGAGCCTGCGCGTCTGGCGCACGCCGCTGCCGGCCGGTGCGGAGGCGCCGTTCGGCTAGCGTCGCAGGGGCCGGAAATATCTTGTCCGAAACGTGCTGAAATAGAAAGTCGTTTTCACGATGTGAAAGTGAGTGGGAATGGATGTTTCGGTGGCGCCGAACGCTACGGCGGGTGCCTGGCTCGGACTCGATAACGCGGCGGTCCTCATCGCGGGCGCCGGCGGTATCGGGCGGGCGCTGATCGAGGGCTTTGCCGGCGTCGGAGCCCGCGTGGTCGCGGTCGATAGCGACGCCGGCCGCGTCCACTCGGCGACGGACGAACTCGACCTCGAGCGCCGCGGCGGCGCGGGACTGGTCGGCGACCTGCGCGATCCCGACCGCTCGCGAGCGGTCGTCGCGGAAGCACGCGAACGGCTCGGACGGCTCGACGTCTTCATCCACGCCATCGGCATGAACGACCGCAAGCCGATCGTGGACTACACCGATGACGACTGGCGCAGGTTCGTCGACGTCAACCTCAACAGCGCGTTCTGGCTCGGTCAGGCCGCCGGCAAGATCATGTGCGAACAGGGCAGCGGCCGTTTGATCTTCTTTTCATCGGTCGCCGGATCGCTCGCGCACAAACATCACGGCCCCTACGCCGCGACGAAAGGCGGCATCAATCAGATGATGCGCGTGATGGCCAACGAGTGGGCCGTCTCCGGCGTCACCGTCAACGCCCTCGCGCCGGGCTACATCGAAACGCCGCTCACGGCCGAGCACCTCAAGAAGCCCGGCGTGCGATCCGCGCTCGAAGCGCTCGTGCCCGCCGGCCGTCTCGGTATCGTCGACGACGTCGTCGGTCCCGCGCTCTTTCTCGCATCGCGTCACGCCGCGTTCGTCACCGGACACATCATGTATGTCGACGGCGGCCGGACGCTGATTTAGGAATATCGATGGCAACGGTTTCGCGCGTCTTTCCGCGCTTCGAGGGTAAATGGGTCATGGTCACCGGGGCCGGCACGGGCTTCGGCCGCACGCTCGCCAAGCGTGCCGCCGCCGAGGGCGCCAACGTTGTCGTACACTACAATAATTCCAAAGCCGGCGCTGAAAAAACGGCCGAGGCGATTCGCGCGCTCGGCCGCGAGACGTTCCTCGTTCAGGGCGACATCAAGAGCTGGGATCAGATCAAGGCGATGATCGAGGCCGCCTGGACGAAAACCGGCGGCATCGACGTGCTCGTGAACAACGTCGGCGACATCGCGACCGATCAAGTATCGTGGAAAGAGATCGACGAGAAGATCATCGATCGCGTGCTCGCCGTTGACATCAAGGGCACGATGCTGATGATCCACGAGATGGGCACGCGCATGCTCGAACGCGGCCAAGGCAACATCGTCAACATCGCCTCGACGGTCGTCGTGCGCGGCAGCCCGCGCGCGCCGCAGTATGCGGCCGGCAAATACGGCATCATCGGGTTGACCAAATCGTACGCCTACGCATTCGCGCCGACGGTGCGCGTCAACGCCTTCGGGCCGGGCTTCATGGAAACCGAAGCGATCCTCACCCGGCACGATTGGAACAACGGGCGCAAGGAACGCGTGCTCGCGCAAACACCGATGGGGCGGGTACCGGCCCCCGAGGAGCTCGCTGCCGCGGCGCTGTTTCTCGCCACCGACGATGCGGCGCACATGACGGGCAACTTCATCATGTGCGACGGCGGCTACAGCATGATCGGCGCTTAGGGAGAGACGGGCAGATGAAACTAGTTACGTTCAACGAGGGCCGCGTCGGGCGGATTCGCGACGGCAAAACGATCGAGGAACTCGACGTCCCCACGATGCGCGAATATTTCGAAGGCGGCGAGAGCGCGAAGCCGACCGGCAAGACGTTCCTGCTCGACGACGTCCGCCTGCGCGCTCCGATCGTGCCGAAGAAGTTCTTCCACACGGCGGGTAACTATCAGGAACACCACGAGGAATCGCTGCGCGTCGGCTGGTCGCATCCGGTGCGTCCATGGATCGTCTTCTTCCAGAACGTCGATGCGATCATCGGGACGGGCGAGGACATCGTCTACCCCGAGCACCTGACGAACGAACTCGACTACGAGCTCGAGCTCGCGGTCATCATCAAGAAAGCCGGCAAGTTTTTCACGGCTGAGGAAGCGCACGAGTACATCGGCGGTTTCATCGTCTTCAACGACATTACCGCACGCGACATCCAGCGGCGGGAGATGCGCTCGGGCGTGTTCTCGTTCTGCAAAGCGATCGACACGTTCGTGCCGATCGGCCCGTGGATCGTGACGCCCGATGAGATCCCCGATCCGCACAACCTCAACGTCGAGCTGCGCGTGAACGGCGAGAAGCGCCAGATCTCCAACACGAGCCACATGTCGTACTCGATCGAGGAGATCATCGCGCACTACTCCGTGTATCGCGCCGCGATGCGCGTACTCGCGCGCGTCGTCGCCGACGTGCGCTTGCGTGGCGATGACGTCGCAGCGATCGGCTTCTCGAGTGCGATGCACGGAGTGCTGTGCGTGAACGAAGCCGGCGAGCCGCTCTCGCACGTCCTGACGTGGATGGATCGTCGCAGCACGGAGATTGCCGACGGCTGGCGCGCCGACGGCACCGCCGCTACGCTCTATCGCGAAACCGGCGCACCGATGCACCCGATGCTGCCGATCGCAAAACTGCCCTGGCTCGCCGAGCACGAACCGGACCTCTTTTGTCGCACGCACCGATTCGTGGGCCTCAAGGAACTCTTCGTCCATCGGTGGACCGGCGAATGGCTGATCGATTGGGGCATCGCCGGCGCAACCGGAATGTTCGCGTTCGCGTCGCGCACGTGGTCGGAACGCGCGCTCGCGCTCGCGGGCGTCGACGCGACGCGTCTCTCGACTCTCGCCGCGCCGTCGACGTCGCGCACAACGATTCGCGCGCCGATCGCGCACGAGCTCGGCGTCGGTAAAGATACCGCCGTCGTGCTTGCCTCGAGCGATGGAGCGTTGGCGAATATTGGAATCGGCACGGGCGCGGGCGACGTCGCCGTCACGCTGGGAACGAGCGGAGCGGTACGCACGCTAAGCACCGAGCCGGTCCTCGACGGAGAGTGCCGCACGTTCTGCTACCCCGCCGGCGACACGACATTCGTGATCGGCGGCCCGACGAGTAGCGCCGGCGCGTCGCTGGACTGGATCTTCGCACTGCTGCTCGACGAACTCCCCAAGGAACAACGCTTTGCGCGAGCCGCTGAACTCGCCGCTCAGATCCCTCCGGGAGCCGACGGCTGCACCGTCCTTCCATTCCTTTCCGGCGAGCGCGCACCGTACTGGAACGCATCGCTGCGCGGCTCCTTCGCCGGGCTCGATCTCGCGCACGATCGACGCGCAATCCTCCGGGCCTCGTTCGAGGCCGTCGTCTTCGGCGTCTTCGAAGTCTACGAGGTTCTGCTCGAACGGCTCGGAACGGCGCAACGCCTATTGCTCTCGGGTGGCCTGACCAAATCGTCGCTGGTGCGGCAAATGCTTGCGAACGTCTTTGCGGTAGAGACGGCGCAACCGCATCAGGAGGAAGCATCCGCGTTCGGCGCAGCGCTCGTAGCGGCCCAAAGTCGCGGGCTCATCGCTGACGCGATCTCCGCGGCGCGCGCCGCCGGCTACGACGACCCCATGCAACCGGACCTAACGCAAGCCGCGGCCTATCGCACGGCACGCGCGCGTTACCGGCTGCTGGTCGACCGGGAACTCAAGGGGCCTTAAGCCGAGGTATTTATCACGTACGGCTGCGAGCTTTGCGTTGACGACCCGGCCGCGGTAGCCGGCGAGAACAGAGAGATGAGCTGTTGCTGCTGAGCGGTCGTCAGCACGTCATCGATCTGATTGAGCGTGTCACTGGATGAGGTTCCGTTGGTTTGCGCAGCTTGGATGATCTGGCCGATTTCGCTCTGCTGCGAACTCGTGAGGTCGAGCTGAGATAGCGTATTGGCCGCATCCGATGAACCATCGTGCTGGTGCCCGCGATCCGCGCGCAGCGCTTTTACATCGCTCTGCAGCGTCTGTTGTTGCTGCGGTGTCAAAATGGCGTTCACCTGATTGAAAAGCTGACTCCACGACTGGCCGTTACCGCTTGAGTTCTGACTGAAGATTTGGGCGATTTGCCCTTGCTGCTGCGCGGTCAGATCGAGGTTGGCAAACGGGCCGTTCGGATCGAGGAACGGGTTCTGCTTCGTCTGCGTCGCGTTCTGCGTCGCGTTCGAATTCGAAGACGACGTCTCAGTGATCGAGATTGAAACCGAGACCGATTCTACGTTACTCATCGTGCGCATCTTAGTCCCTGCGAATACTCTCGTCAATCGAAGCAAGGGCTAGGTAACGCGGAGAAGTAGCGCGTTAGGTCTCGCCGAGGAATTGGCGGCGCACGTCATCGCTGGCGAGGATTTCGCTCGCGCTGCCCTCCATGACGCTGCGGCCCTCGCTGATCACATACGCGCGTGAAGCAAGCGCGAGGGCGTGCGTCACATTTTGCTCCACGAGCACGACCGACGTGCCGTCGGCGCCGATCTGCCGGACGAGCGCGAAGATTTCCAGCGTTATCTTCGGTGAGAGTCCGAGCGAGGGCTCGTCCATCAAGAGAATGCTCGGCTCGGACATGAGGGCACGTGCGATCGCGACGATTTGCTGCTGACCGCCGGATAGCGTGCCGGCGTAGCGCTTGGCCAAACTCGGGAGCGTGGCGAAGCGTTCGTACATCGCGCCGATGCGTTCGCGGGCGCGTTTGCGGACCCGGGGAACGTGCGCGCCCATCATCAGGTTTTCTTCGACGGTCATGTCACGGAAGAGATTGCGGCCTTCGGGCACCATCGCGAGTCCGCGTTCGACGATCTCGCTTGGGCGGTGGCCGTCGATGCGCGCGCCGTCGAACGTGACGGTGCCGCCGGTTGGGTGGATGATGCCGACAACGCTGCGCAGGGTCGTCGTCTTGCCGGCGCCGTTCGACCCGACGATGCTGACGATCTCGCCCGGCGCGACGGTGAACGAGATGTCGTGCAGCACTTTGAAGTCGCCGTACCGTGCACTCATGCCTGAGACTTCGAGCCTGCCGCCGGCCACTACAGCACCTCCAGCGGTGCGCCGAGATAGGCTTCGATGACCCGCGGATCGGAGCGGATCTCAGCCGGCGTTCCTTCGGCGATCTTCCGGCCGTAATCGAGCACGACGATGCGATGCGATATCCGCATTACCAGCCGCATCACGTGTTCGATGCCGGCGATCGCGGCGATGCCGCGTTTCGGCAACGCCAGAATAAACTCGGCCATCGTGTCCATCTCGGATGGAGTCAGGCCGGCCATCACTTCATCGAGCAGCAGCAAGCGCGGTTTGAGGGCGAGCGCGCGCGCGACTTCGAGACGTTTGCGTTGCGTGAGCGTGAGCGTGCCGGCATTGCGATCTCCGAGCGCACCGAGGCCGACGAAATCGACGATCTCACGCGCTGCGGCGCGTGCGCCGCGCAACGAGCGTTCGTGAATGAGAGCACCGACGGCGACGTTGTCGACGACGCTGAGGCGTCCGAACGGGCGGACGATCTGGTTCGTGCGCCCGATGCCGAGGCGCGCGATACGGTACGGTGCGCGTCGGGTGAGCGTTTGCCCATCGAGTAGAACCGAACCGTGCGGCGGACGCAACAGGCCGCTGATCACGTTGAAGAGCGTCGTCTTACCCGCGCCGTTCGGGCCGATGATCGATAAAATCTCGCCCTCGTTTACCGCGAGCGAGACATCATCGAGCGCTTTCACGCCGCCGAAAGCGTAGCTGACGTTGCGGACTTCGAGCAACGGCATGCTACGAACGTTCCGGCCCGGGTTGCGTGCTTCCCATCGCCATGCCCGCGCCGGCGGAGGGCGAGGCGCGCTTTTGCATGCGCGCGGTGATTGCGGGCACGATGCCCCGCGGCAAGACGATCAACAACACGACCAAGAGCCCGCCGAAGATCATCAGGTAGGCTTGCGGGAAGTTGGCCCAGAGCGCTTCCGAGACTTGCGTCATCAGCACGGCGCCGACGAGCGGACCCCACAACGTGCCGATTCCGCCCAAAATCGCCATGACGATCGACTGCAGATCGACGCGCGCCGAGAACGCGGACGACGGCTCGATGTAGGTGAGAAACCAGGCGTAGCCGCCGCCGAGCAGTCCCGGAATGATCGCGCTGATGACGAACGCCGTGACCTTCGCTCGCGTCGTCGCGACACCGAGCGTTGCGGCAATCGCCTCGTCTTCACGAATCGCTTGCAAGCGTAGGCCGAATGCGCTGCGATCGATCCACCAGGTGATCGCGAAGGCGCCGCCCGCGACGGCGAGCGTCCAATAATACACGGGCAGCAGACTGCTGCCGGGCGGCAAGTACATGCCGCTGCCGCTGCCGAGCGCGGTCGAGGAACTGGCGAAGACGCGCGCCGTCTGCGCGAGCCCCAACATGCCGAGCGCGAAGAACGGCCCGCGTAAACGCAACATGACGGCGCCGATGGGCACGGCAAGAACGCCGCAGAGTACGCCGCCGAGCAGCGCGCCGATCGTCCAATCCCAGTGCAGGTTTAGCACCACGAGACCAGTCGCGTACGCGCCGACGCCGAAGAAGGCGATTTGGCCGAACGAAAAATAGCCCGCATAGCCCGAGATGATGTTGAACCCGTACGCGAGGCCCACGAACAGCACGGTCTGATAGAGCAGGTTGAGCCAGTAGCCGTTGAGGTGCAACGGTCCGACGATCAGCACGATGAGAGCGACCGCCGCGATTGCCCAGCCGGCGATCTTCACGAGGTCCGCCGGCCGAGCAAACCTTGCGGCAGCACCAGCATGACCAGCACGAAGAGCACGTACGGCGCCGCGTCCGCGAGCGTCGAGCCCGCATAGTAGCTCGCGAACGCCTGCGCGAACCCGAGCACCAGCGCACCGAGCAGCGCGCCCGTATAACTGCCGAGACCGCCGATCGCGATCACCGCAAACGCGCTGATCGTGAACGGGATGCCGTCCTGCGGATTGAAGGTGTAAACGTAACTCAGGAGCGTTCCGGCCGCCGCCGCGACCGCCGTACCAAGTCCAAAGCTGATCGTGCGCACGAACTCTGCGTCGACGCCGCAGGCGAGCGCGCCGTCGAGATTCATACTCGTCGCGCGAATCGCTCGCCCGATCGATGTGTAGCGCAAGAACACGCCGAGCAGCCCGGCGATGACGATGGCGGCGACGAACGCCAGCAACCGGGCTTGCGGTATGGAGATCGCTCCGAGTTGGATCGCGCCCGTAAGGTAGGGCACGGACCTGATCTGGCCGCCGAAGATCGCCAGGCCCGCGCCGGCGAGAAAGTATGAGAGGCCGAACGTCAGCGTGAGCGACGAAGCTTCGGCCGACGCGATCTCGGCCGGCAGGCGCCGCAGCAAAAAGCGCTGGATGCACGCACCCAGGATGAAGCCGCCGAGCGCGGTGAACGGCAGCAACAGCAGCGGGTTGATGTGCCAATGCGCGTAGGCGACCGCGCACGCGAGCGCAGCGATCACGATGACATCGCCGTGCGCGAGATTCACCACGCGCATCACGCCGAAGATGATATTGAACCCGAGCGCCGAGAGCGCGAGGACGCCGCCCAGCAGCAGACCGTTGACGATCAGCTGGACAACGGTGTCCATTACGCGCCGTCGCCGGGAATCAGAGTTGGGTCGTCCAATCGCGCTCTTGCAGTTCGCGCTTGATGCGCGCGATGAACTTGCCCGCCGTCGAACCGTCGAACGCGCGGTGATCCCACGACATACAAAGATACATGCGGCGCCGGATTGCGATCCCGCCCTCATGCGGGACGACGCGTTCTTCGATCGCGTCGGTCGAGAGCGTCGCGACGTTCGGTGTATTGATGATCGGCGCCGTCATCAGCGTGCCGTACGAACCGTTGTTGGTGATCGTGAACGTCGAGCCGGTATAGTCGGACGGGGCGAGTTTCGAAGCGCGGGCCGCCGAACCGGCCGCCGCGATCGCGCGAGCGAGACCGGTGACGGTGAGGCCGTCGGCGTTGCGGATCACCGGGACCACGAGGCCCTCCTCGTCCAAGTCAACCGCGATGCCGAGATGCACGGCGTCGTGGTAGACGAGCGATGCACCGTCGATGCGGGCGTTGACCGCCGGAAACGCGCGCAGTGCCTCGACGGCAGCGCGCGCAATGAACGGCAGGTACGTCAGGCTCGTGCCTTCACGAGCGGCGAACTTCTCGCGCTCGGCGGCGCGTACCGCGTGGACGTTCTCCATGTCGGCTTCGATGACGGAGAAGACGTCGGCGACCATCCGCTTCGACGCGAGGACGTTCGCCGCGACGCGCGCGCGCAGCGGCGAAAACGGCACGCCGCTGCCGCCGGTGAGCGGGACCGCGGCCGGCGCCGTTGCGGGCACGGAAAGGGCCGATGCGACGAGCGTCAGCACATCGGTGCGCGTAATGCGTCCGCCTGGTCCCGTGCCGTGCACGGCGGTCAGATCGATGCGATGTTCGCGCGCGAGGCGGCGCACGACCGGCGAGTGCAGGTGTGCGCGGGAGCTGGAACTGCCGTTCCGCGCTGCGCCGGGCGCCGGCCCGGAAGCAGGTGCGGCTGCGGCGACGGCCGGCACCGGAACGCGCGCATCGGCGACGCCGTCGATGCGCGCGAGCTCCGTGCCGACCGGCACCGTCGTGCCGTCGGGAACGAGAATCTCGCGCAACACGCCGGCGTAGAGCGATGGAATCTCCGTGTTCACCTTATCCGTCGCCACTTCGAACAGCGGCTCGTCGACGGCTATGTTGTCGCCGACGGCCTTGAGCCAGCGCACGACCGTGCCTTCGGAAACGCTCTCGCCGAGCTGCGGCATCGCGACGGACGTCATTTGGCCATCGGAATCTCGAGCTTCTCTCCGGCTGCGTTTGCGAGCACGTAGTAGAGGATCGAGAAATCATGATGGGCGAGGCCCTGACCGCGCGCGGCCGTCAACCACGCGTTCGTCGTCGACGTCGTCGGCAGCGGTACGCCGAGTTTTTCGCCCAATTGCAGCGCGAGGTCGACGTCCTTCTGCATCATCGTGCAGTCGAACCACGCCTTTTCCGGCTGGCCCTTGATCAGGGGGGCACGGTACTGCAGCATCGGCGAGGCGGTCGCGCCGCTCAACATGATGTCGAGTGCGACGTCGCGCGGAATCCCGCTCTTCACAGCCAGGAGCAGTCCTTCGCTGAGCGCGAGGATTTGCGTCGAGAGCTGCAGGTTGAGGGCAATCTTCATCGTCTTGGCCTGGCCGACGTCGCCGACGTGGAAGACCTTCGGACCGATCGCTTCGAGCGCCGGCCGCACGCGTTCGAGCGCGGCTTTGTCGCCGCCGACCATGATCAGCAGCTTACCCTGCACGATCGAAACCTGGCTGCCGAGCACCGGCGCATCGAGCAACTCGCCGCCGGCGGCTTTCGTCTTTTCGGCCAGCGCCTGCACGTGCCCGACGCCCACCGTGCTCATCTCGACGAGCGTCTTGCCCTCGATCGCAGCGAGGATGCCGTCGGCGCCATCGGCCACCGCGGTCAGCGCGTGATCGTTCGTCAGCATCGTGAGGACGATATCGCACGCGGCGGTAACGGCGCGCGGCGAATCGGCCCACTTCATGCCCTTTGCAATCAGGGGATCGGCTTTGCTCTTCGTGCGGTTCCAGCCGATGACGTCGATCTTCGCGAGCAACAGACGCTCGACGAAGCCGCTGCCCATCTCACCGAGACCGATCATTCCGACTGTCATGAAAGTCCTTATCCGAGCGTTCTGCGCACGGTGTCGACGATGCGCTCGACCGATGGGCGCGCACGATCTTCGAGCGCTTCGGCTGCCGGCAACGGCGCGTGCGGCGTGGTGATGCGCACGATCGGCGCATCGAGATCCCAAAACGCTTCTTCGGCAACGATCGAGACGATTTCCGCGCCCCAGCCGCACAGGCGCGGGTTCTCTTCGACCGTATAGAGACGGCCGGTCGCGATCGTTTCGCGCAAGATCGTTTGCGTGTCGAGCGGCACGAGCGAGCGCACGTCGACGACCGTCGCGTTGATGCCCTCACGCGCAAGCCGTTCGGCCGCTTCAACCGCGCGCGGCACCATCGCTGCTAGCGCCAGAATCGTGCAATCTTTGCCGGAGCGCAAGACTTTCGCCGTGCCGAGCGTGTCGACGAACTCGCCGTCGGGCACCTCACCCTTCACCGGATAGAGTTCCTTCGCTTCGAAGAACATCACCGGATCCGGATCGCGAATCGCGGCGGCGAGCAAGCCCTTCACATCGGCGGCCGACGACGGCGCCACGACTTTGAGACCGGGCACCGCCATGGCCCAATTCTCGACCGCTTGCGAGTGCTGGGCGCCGAAGCGCAAGCCGCCGCCGTTCGCCGTACGCACGACCAGCGGCAACGTGAACTGTCCGCCGCTCATATAGCGCGCCTTGGCCATTTGGTTGGCCGGAATGTCCCAGCACACGGCGAGGAAGTCGGAGAACATGATCTCGGCGATCGGCCGCAGACCGGTCATTGCGGCACCCATGGCCGCGCCAAGAATGGCCATCTCCGAGATCGGCGTGTCGCGTACGCGCGTCGGGCCGAAGCGTTCGAGCAAACCGACGGTCGCCTTGAACACGCCGCCGGCACCGCCGATGTCCTCGCCGAGGAACACGACGTTCTCATCGCGTTCCATCTCTTGCGCGATCGCCGCGGCGACCGCGTCGCGATAGGTCAGTTCCGCCATGTCGACGTCCCGTCAGCCCAGGTGTCCTTTTCGATCTCGTCGGCGGCGGGCAACGGACCGTTCTTCGCGGCTTCCGTCGCTTCGTCGATCTCCGCCATTGCCGCCGCCTCGATGCCGGCAAGCGTCGTCTCATCAACGCCGCCGGCGAGCAACCGCGCGCGATACATCGGCACCGGATCGCGCTTCATCCACGCGGCCACTTCGGCATCGGGCCGATACTTGGCCGGATCGGCGCGCGAATGACCGCCGTGGCGGTATGTCAGCGCTTCGATCAGCGAGGGGCCATCGCCGCGGCGCGCGCGCTCGTACGCCGTTTCGGCAACGAGGTAGCACGCGTCGGCGTCGTTGCCGTCAACGACGATCGGTTCGAGTCCGTACGCCGCGGCACGATCCGCAGCCGGACGCTTTACCGATGTCACCGATTCGATCGCCGTATATTCCATGTACATGTTGTTCTCGCACACGAACACGACGGGCAGCTTCCACACCGCCGCAAGATTCAGTGCTTCGTGGAATGCGCCGATGTTCGTCGTGCCGTCGCCGAAGAAGCACACCGAAACCTGTTGCGTCTTCTTGTACTGAGAGGTCCAGCCGGCGCCGATCGCAATGCACAGCTGCGCGCCGATGATGGCATACGAGCCCATCGCGTACTTGTCGGCCTCGCCGAGATGCATCGAGCCGCCCTTGCCGGCGAGCACGCCGTTCGCGCGCCCCAGCAGTTCGGCCATGCAGCCGGTCATGCTCACGCCGCGCGCGATCGTATGATCGTGACCGCGATACGTGCAGAACGTCCAGTCATCGCGCCGCATCGCCGTGGCGAAGCCCGCGGCTACCGCTTCCTGACCGAGCGCCAGATGACTCGTTCCCTTGACGAGGTTCTGCAAGAACAGGTCGTACGCGCGCTTTTCGAACACGCGTAACCGGTACTGCAGTTCGTACATCGCGATGCGCGTCTCGCGCGCGATCTGCGGTTTGACGAGCGTCTCACTCACCGGGGCTGACCTCCGTAGTCGTAGGCATTGGCGATAAAGAGTTCTTGCGCCGGGAAGCGCGTGATGATCTTCGGCCCGGCCGACGTCACCACGATCTCTTCCTCGATGCGCGCGGCGGAGAAACCGTCCTTCGCCGGACAGTACGTCTCGAGCGCAAAGACCATGCCTTCCTTGATTTCGCTTGGATGATCGATCGAGTTCAGGCGCGAGATCACCGGCCGCTCGTGGAGATGCAGTCCGAGGCCGTGGCCGAACTGCAAGCCGAACGCTTCCATTTCGCTCGCGAAACCGAACTCTTCCGCCTTCGGCCAAGCGCGCGCGACTTCGTCGGTCATCACGCCCGGACGGATCAGGTCGATCGAGCGGTCGATCCACTCCCGGCACTGCTTGTAGGCGTCTCTTTGCGCCGGCGTCGCGAAGCCGACGCTGAACGTGCGGTAATAGCACGTGCGATAACCATTGAACGCCGACATGATATCGAAGAAGGCCTGATCGCCCGGCCGGATGATGCGATCGCTGAAGTTATGCGGATGCGGATTGCAGCGCTCGCCCGATACGGCGTTGATCGATTCGACGTCGTCGGAACCGAGCTCGTAGAGCCGCTTGGTCGCGAGGGCCACGATCTCGTTCTCTTTGATGCCGGGCTTGAGCGCCTCAACGATATCCTGATACGTTCCGTCGACCATTGCCGCCGACGTCGAGAGCAGCATGATCTCATCGTACGACTTGATCTCGCGTGCATCGTGCATGGTTTGCTGGCCGTCGTGGATCGTGACGCCGAGCTTCTGCAGTTCGAACCACAGCGGCGGTTCCACGTAGTCGAGCCCGAGCGGCATCTTCTCGACGCCGGCCTCGACCAGCAGCGCATAAATCTGCTGCGCGGCCCGCTCGAAGAGACCGGCATCCGGCGTGATCGCGCCGCGCAAACCGGTGAGGCCCGCATAGATGTCCTTATCGTCGATCCACGGGCAGAACATCCGGTGGTGCTTGGCAGCCGAACCGAAGTCCCACACCATCGGCCCGGTCGTGCGGGTCAGCAGCGCGTAGCGCGTCATCTTGTCGCGCGACCACTCGCCGATGGCGGTCGAGGTCACGTAGCGGATGTTGTTGACGTCGAAGAGCAGCAGCGCGCCGAGGGGCGAGGCGTCGAGCGCTTTGCGGGCCCGGCCGAGCCGGTACTTTCGGAGGCGGTCGAAATCGACGCGCTCCTCCGTATCGACGCCCATTTGACCCGGCGAGGGGATGGGACGGTTAGGGTCGAGACCCTCAATCATGCGAGCGGAAACTTTCTTTCTGCAATCGATTACAGAATGTCAGCAGTATACTCTCCAAAACGCGCGTGTCTAGCCCACCGGGAGGGGGTTACTGAGCCGGGGCGGTGGACCCTCGCACGATCAGGTGCCCGCTGAAGCGCAGGGTCGCCGGGGGACGCTCCCCGTCCGCCGGCTCGGCGAGGCGCTTCAGTACGAGTTCGACCGCCAGCAGCGCCATCTCGCGCAGCGGCAGCCCGTAGCATGTGAGGGGCGGATTCTGCGCGGCGTACCACTCCGGATCTTCGAACGCCACCACCGATACGTCGGCGGGAACCGCAGCGCCGAGATCTTTGAGCGCCCGCAACACGCCGACGGTGAGCGGGCCGGCGCTCGAAAAAATTGCCGTGGGCTGCGCTTGCGCCGCGAGCAGGTCGCGCGTTGCGGTGTAGCCGTGATCCGGCGTGTAGGGTCCGCGCTCGATGCGTGCGGCGAGCCCGGCGGCGCGCATTACTTCACGATACCCGGCGATGCGATAGCGCGTGGTGGACAACGATTCCGGCCCCGCGATCATCGCAATGCGGCGGTGTCCCAACAACACGAGATGCTTCGTCAGCGCGACGGCGCCCTCACGATCGTCGGAGACAATCGCATCGTAGAGACCCTCTTCGGTATGCCGCAACAGCTCGACGATGGGGATGCGCTTGGGCGCCGAGAGCAACCCGCGTGCACCGGTCGGCGTCGACGGCACGTAGACGATCGCGTCGACGCGAAATTCGGCCAGCGTGCTCAAGTACGAACGGTCGCTCTCGGCCTCGTTGTTGCTGATGCACAGCAAGAGGCGGTAGCCCCGTTCTTCGAATGCCCCCTGGAGCACGGACGCCGTCTCGGCATAGAAGTCGTTCCGGATGTCCGGCACGATCAGGCCGACCGTCATCGTCTGCTTCGAGCGCAGGGCCCGGGCAAGGGCGTTGGGCCGGTAACCGAGGGCCTGCGCAGCCGCCACGACCCGGGCCCGGGTTGCCTCATCAACGTAGCGCGCGCCGCTCAGGGCGCGCGAGACCGTCGCCGGCGACAGCCCGGTATCGGCAGCAACATCCCGCAGGGTCGCCATGCCGCTTGTTTCTGAAATCGATTGCAGAAATCCCGCACCGGAGGCGATGCAACTGCCGAAAGATCGCCGGTTTCCTGAAATCAGTGAAAAACCGCGCCGCCGTGTTCGCCATCGTGGCCCTGGCCCTCGTGTGGGGGTACAACTGGGTCGTCATCAAGGTGGCCACGGGCGGGGCGTCGCCGTTTGCCCTGGTCGCAATCCGGATGGTGCTGGGATCGGCGGCCCTCTTTGCGATCTCGGCCCTCGCCCGCCGGCCGCTCAAATCGCCGCCAATCGGACCGACCGCCCTGATCGGCCTCTTCCAGGTCGGGATCATGACGACGTTCCAGACGCTCGCGCTCTCCACCGGCGGGGCGGGCAAGACCACGCTGCTCGTCTACACGTTCCCGTTCTGGATCGCGCTGCTCTCGATCGCCCTGCTCGACGAGCGCCTCACCCGGGTCCGCATCATCGCGATCGTCATTGCAGCCGCGGGCCTCGGCTGCGTGCTCTTCCCGCTCGACTTCGGCCACGACGTTGTGAGCAAAGTCTTCGCGCTGGCGTCGGCTCTCTCGTGGGCGTTTGGCGCGGTCTTCACCAAACGCTTTCGCGCACAGCACGATGTCGATTTGCTCCCGTTCACCGCCTGGCAGATGACGTACGGTGCGATCCCGATCGTGATCATTGCGCTCGTCGTGCCGGGCGGATACGTGCACTTCACGCCGTCGTTCCTGGCGGCGCTCGCCTACATCGTGATTCCCGGAACGGCGCTTGCGTTCTGGCTGTGGTTTTTCATCATGGAGCGGCTCTCGGCGACCGGCGCCGGCATCGCATCGTTGCTGACGCCCGTCATCAGCGTGCTCGCCGCGTGGATCCAGCTTCACGAGCAACCCGGCGTTCCGGAGCTGATCGGCATGACGCTGATCGTCGCCGCGCTCGTGATCAACTCAGTCGGGGAAGCGCCGCCGCATCTCCGCCCACTCGCTGTCAAAGCGGAAGGCTTGCCGAGCCGGGGGTAGCGGCGTTTGCGTTTCGAGAAATTTCACCGGCGCCGCGCCGCGCGCATAGATCGCGTGTTTCGCGCCGACGCCGGTCCAGCAACACGTCAACGGCTCGACGACGTACTTCTGACCCTCGAATTCGCAATCACCTCGACCGTCCAGGAAGAAGTATGACTCTTCGAATGGGTGCGTGTGGTGCGAGCCGCCGCCGCCCGGCGCGAACTCGACCATGAACATCGCGATATGCGCCGAGCCGAACGTGCGGTCGATCATGAACTTCTGCCGGATGCCCTGCGCGCCGCTGCCGCTGTAGCCGTCCATCTGCAAATTCCCCGGCGGCGGCAACTGCGCGTCATCGTAGTGTCCCACATAGCGCGTGCGCGCGTCGCTCGCATCGAAGCGCTCGACGTGTGCCGGCCACGCGGTCGCGTCCACGAAGAACGTATCGCCGCCGACGCTCTTTGCAAGCGGCTGCGGCGCGATCATTTCGAGCCAGCGTGCCCCGTCACCGTGACTCGACCGCAGCGCATGCGTGCTGCCGCACAGTACGAGGGCGTAGTCGCCGCATACCAGCCGGTACGCGCGGCCGTCGAGCATGAGGTCGAGCTCGCCGTCGAGGACGAACAAACTCTTCTCGTATGCGATGACGTTCGCTGCGAGCGATCCGCCCGGCTCGAGCTGCACGATCTGATGCGCCATGTGCACCGCCGACGGCGCGGTCGCGTGATCGACCATCACCGCGCGCCGATACCCGCGCGCGTGCCGGTCGTAGCCCGCCGGCACCGCCAGGTTCCGTTCCTCGAACCGGACGACGGAATGCTTCACGCGCTAGAACGTCTGGCCCGGGCGAACCAACTGGTTTTCCGTTAGGCCGTCGATCGCCGCCATGCCCATCGTGATACGCGCTTCGTCCGTCGCCGCGCCGATGTGGGGTGAAGCAAGCATCGTCGGCAGATCGATCAGCGCATCGTTCGTCGCCGGTTCGATCGCGAAGACATCGAAGCACGCGGCCGCAAGTTTGTTGGTCGAGAGGCGCTCGGTGAGCGCGGCTTCGTCGACGATGCCGCCGCGGCACGTGTTGATCAGCACGCAGTCCGGACGCAACCGCGCGAGGACCTTCGCGTCGTAGGAGCCGATCGTCGCCGTGGTTTTCGGAACGTGCAGCGTCAAGACTTCCGAACGTTCGAGCAGCTCATCGAACGACACCGCCGTGACGCCGTTCTCACGATAGAACTCGGCGTAGTTCTCGATGTCGTAGACGAGGATCTCACAGTCGAACGGCTTGAGCAGCCGAACGACTTCTTTCCCGACGTTGCCGCAGCCGTGAATGCCCACCGTGCGACCGGTCAGGCCTTTCCCGAGCCGCATCCGCGGGCGCTCGCCGGCACGCATCGCGACGTTGAGCGGCATCACCCAGCGCAGCGCCGCGATCATGTAGCACAAGGTCAGCTCCGCAACGGCGAGGCGATTGGTTCCGGCGCGATAGCCGAAGAGTATCTTGTGTTTGCGCAGCGCGTCGAAGTCGAGCGTGTCGCAGCCGATGCCCATCTTCCCGATGATCTTCAGATTCGGCAACGCCGAGAGCACGCGTTCCGTGACCGGCTCCATCCCGATGATCGCGGCATCGCGGTCGGCGAGCAACGCGATCATCTCATCCTCGGTCGGCGTTCGCGGATCGTCGCGGAACGTCGAGTCGGGATAGCGGTCGAGTAATTCCCGGCGCAGGACCGGGTGGCGCGCGAACAGGCTGTTGGAAACGCCGATCTTGGTGGGGCTCATGATCACTCCCTGGAAGTTACGGCTGCATCTCATCGTCGAGATCGAGCAGCGGAAAGGCCGAGGCGCCGCCAAAGTGGGTGTCGTCGCGAGCAACGTAGGTCGCGTCGATTTCGCCGATCGAGGTGGCACCGATCAACGCCATCGTCGTCTCGATTTCGATGCGCAGGAGTTCGAGCATGCGCGCCAGCGCCGCCTCGCCGCCGGCGCCGAGCGCCCAAGCGTGCAGCTTTCCGCCCGCGACCACATCGGCACCGAGCGCGATCGCTTTGATGATGTCGGTGCCGCGCATGAAGCCGCCGTCGACGATGACGGGAATCCGGTGGCCGATCGCCTTGACGACTTCGGGCAAGATATCGAGCGTACCGCGGGCGTGATCGAGTTGCCGCCCGCCGTGGTTCGACACCCAAACGCCGTCGAGGCCGCGCTCGAGCGCGTATTTTGCATCGGCCGCCGTCTGAATGCCTTTGACGATGACCGGCATGCCGGCCACGGCCCGGATCTGGTCGAGCAACTCCCAATCGAGTGCGGACTGGAACGTGCGGCCACCCGGCGCGCGACGGCCGTCGGGAACCCAGCTGTGCAAGAGCTGCCGTTCGCGGTTGCTGTAGTGCGCGACGTCGACCGTGATGACGAGCGCGCGATAGCCGGCGTTGCGCGCGCGGCCGACGATCTCCGCGATCCATTCGATGTCACCGCGTACGTAGAGCTGGAACCACTTGTCGCCGGGCGCTGCGGCTGCGGCGTCTTCAAGACTTGGCTCGGTGACCGAACTGACGACGGGTAGCGTGCCGAATTCGCACGCGCCGCGAACTTGCGCCGCCGAACCGTTCGCGAAAATCGTCTGCAGCGAGCCGACCGGCGCGAGGATATAGGGAATGCTCAATTTCGTGCCGAGTACCGAGGTTGCCGTATCGACGTGTTCGACATTGCGTAATACGCGCGCGCAGAAGGCGTATTTCTCGATCGCCGCGCGGTTACGCCGGAGCGTCGTCTCGGTTTCGGAACCTCCGACGATGTAGTCCCAGGCATGCGGTTCGAGCTTCGCCCGTGCCGCGCGCACGATCTGCGTCGTCGTCAGATACTCTTTCACGCTCAGGCCCGTTTCTCGGCAACCACCGGGTTGCGCAGCGTACCGATCTGGTCGAGTTCGACCTCGACAACGTCGCCGGCTTTCATGTCGGCGTTCGAGCCTTCGGTGCCCATCCAGATCACATCGCCCGGGTACAGCGTCATGTACTTGGTAATTTCCGCTATGTAGCGCTCGACGCCGAAGATCATGTCGTTGGTGTGAAACTCCACCATCTGCCGGCCGTTGATGCGGACGCGCGTGATGAGACTCGGCAGATCGACGCCGGTCTCGATCCACGGGCCCATGGGCTTGAACGTATCCGCGTTCTTGGCGCGCCACAGGCCGATGTCGGCCTTCTGCCAGGTCCGTTCGCTGACGTCGTTGCCGATGCTATAACCGAGGACGATCGAGAGCGCATCGCGCTCCGAAACGTAACGCGCCGTTTTCCCGATCACGACGACGAGTTCGCCCTCGTACTGGATGCCGCCGGACTCGGCCGGAATGACGATATTCTCGCCGTTCGCAATCAGCGCACTATTCGCGCGGTAACCCGGTTGCGGACGCGCCGGCGCCGCCGCCTGCGCGCTGCCGAACTCGACCGCATGCGCCCGATAGTTCAGCCCGATCGCATAGAACGTGCCGGGAACGACGGGCACCAGCGTCTTTACCGCCGGCAGCTCGGCGGTGGCCCCGGTGCGCTGCCAGGCAACGAACGGCGTCGCGTCGATTTCGGCGATCGTCTCGCCCTCGACGATGCCGTAGCGAATGCCGTTCGGGCCCTGGTAGCGCAACCAGCGCATTAGCTGGTGACGCCGACGACCTTTAGCTTCGCGGTGGCGAAATCGATCTTGGACTGCGCGCGGCGCCACGCGGCGAGATCCCCGCCCGCCCCTTGCTGTTCTGCTCTGGCGCGCGCGAGCTCTTCCCGGCTCTGGCCGACGTCGACCTCGTCCGCGGCGTAGGCGGCGTCGGTCAACACCGTGATCTTGTCGGGCAGGGTTTGCAGAAAGCCCTCGCCACAGGCTAGCTCGATGCGCATGATTCCGGAACCGTCGTGCACGTTCGCCCGTAACACGCCCGGCCGCAGCGCGGTCAGAAACGGCGCGTGCGCGGCCATAATGCCGACCTCGCCTTCGGTGCCGACCGCAATGACCAACTCCGCGTCGCCTTCGAACACGACCGCGCGCGGGGTGATCAGCGTGAACGCAACCGCGTTTGCCATCTAGACTTTGGTGCCCATCTTCTCGGCGTTGGCCTTCACTTCATCGATCCCGCCGGCCATGTAGAAAGCCTGCTCCGGCAAGTGATCGAGTTTGCCGTCGAGGACTTCGGCGAACGCGGCGATCGTATCTTCGAGCTTGACGTAGGCCCCGGGACGGCCCGTGAACTGTTCGGCCACGAAGAACGGCTGCGAAAACAGCCGCTGCAGACGGCGCGCGCGGCCGACGACTTGCTTGTCGTCGTCGGAGAGTTCTTCCACGCCGAGGATCGCGATGATGTCCTGCAAGTCTTTGTAGCGCTGCAACGTCTCCTGCACGCCGCGCGCAACGCGGTAGTGCTCCGCGCCGACGATCAACGGATCGAGGATACGCGATGAGGACGCGAGCGGATCGACGGCCGGATAGATGCCCAGCTCCGAGATCGCGCGCGAGAGCGCGGTCGAGGCGTCGAGATGACCGAACGTGGTCGCAACGGCGGGGTCGGTGTAATCGTCGGCGGGGACATACACCGCTTGCACCGAGGTGATCGAGCCCTTGCGGGTGGAGGTGATGCGCTCTTCGAGCAGCCCCATTTCGGTGCCCAGCGACGGCTGGTAGCCGACGGCTGAGGGCATGCGCCCCAGCAGTGCCGAGACCTCCGAGCCGGCTTGCATGTAGCGGAAGATATTGTCGATGAAGAGCAGCACGTCGGCCCCCTTCTCGTCGCGAAAGTATTCCGCCATCGTAACGCCGGTTTGCGCGATGCGGAAACGCACGCCCGGCGGTTCGTCCATCTGCCCGAAGACGAGCGTCGTCTGCGCGAGCACGCCCGACTCTTTCATCTCGACCCAGAGATCGTTGCCTTCGCGCGTGCGTTCGCCGACGCCGGTGAACACCGAGAAGCCCTTGTGTACCGATGCGATGTTGCGGATCAGTTCTTGGATGAGGACGGTCTTGCCGACGCCGGCACCGCCAAAGAGTCCGACTTTGCCGCCGCGGGTGTAGGGGGCCATCAAGTCGATGACCTTGATGCCCGTCTCGAAAATCTTCGGCGTCGGATCTTGTTCCGCGAAGTCCGGCGCGGGCCGGTGGATCGGCCAGTAGGCGGCTGCGTGCACCGGAAGATCGCTGTCGATCGCCTGGCCGAGTACGTTGAAGATGCGGCCCAGCGTGCCTTCGCCGACCGGCACTTGGATCGCGGCGCCCGAGTTGATCACGGTTGCTCCACGCACGAGTCCGTCGGTCGAGCCCATCGCGAGACAACGCACCTGGTTGTTGCCGAGTTCGCCCTGAACTTCCAGCACGAGATCGCGCGACTGCATCGCGGTCCCGCCGAGTTCGATGCCCTCGGCACTCGTCGAGGTGGCCGCGGAGTTGCCGGCGCTGCCGACATGCACTTGCAGCGCGTCGTTGATGTGCGGCAGCGTGTCGGCGGAGAATTCCACGTCGACGACGTTGCCCAGAACCTGGACGACCTTGCCGGTTGCGGCGGCGGTAAATGCATTGGGTTGAACCGTGGCAGTCATATCAAACGTTCCTTAACCAGACAGCGCTTCGGCGCCGCCGACGATCTCGAGGATTTCCTTGGTGATCGAAGCCTGGCGCGCATTGTTCATCTGCACGGTCAGTTGATCGATCAATTTCTTGGCGTTGTCGCTGGCGTTGCTCATCGCCACGAGCTGAGCGGCATAGAACGACGCATCGGTCTCGAGCATCGCCGCGTAAATCGTGAACTCGAGATACTTCGGCAGAATGTGCGAGAGGACGGCTTCGGGCGAAGGCTCGAACTCGACCGCGTTGCGCGGCCCCTCGGCGCGCGGCGCCGCTTCGGTCGCGACGACCGGCAGCAGTTGCCGCGTCTCGGGTCGCTGCGACATCATGTTGATCAGCTTCGGCGAGATCAGCATCACCGTGCCGATGCGGCCGTTGACGAAATCGTCGCTCACTCGGGTGGCAATTTCGCGTGCCGCAACCAGTTTATCGGGGCTCTGCAGCGGCCACATCGCAACCGGCTCCGCGCCCAGCCGGCGCACTGCATTGCGCGCCTTGTTTCCGACCGGATACCACTTGCGATCGGCGTCGCCGCGCTGCATCAGTTCGGCGACCCGAATCAAGTTCGCGTTGAACGATCCGGCGAGGCCCTTATCGGCGGTCATCAAGATCACGCCCGCCGGCGCTCCGGCCGTGCCGGGTTTCATGAACGGATGATCGACGGTGCCGACGGCCGCGAGCAGATCTTGCAGCATCGCTCCGAGCGCATCCGCATAGGGACGCGACTGCTTGCGCAGCGCCTCGGCACGGCGAATCTTCGCCGCGGCGACTTGTTTCATCGCCTTGGTGATCTGCTGGGTGTTCTTCATCGACCGTATCCGGTCGCGAAGATCGCGAACGCTCGGCATTAGAAGCTCTTGTTGAACTCCTCGATCGCCGAGATCAGCGCCTTGGTATTGTCGTCGCTCAGTTGCGAGGTCGTGCGGATCTGCTCGAGGATCTCGGGGTGCTTCTCACGCAGGGCGCGCACGAACGACGCTTCCCAGTCGGCGATTTTGTTCGTCGGGGTCTCATCGAGATAGCCCTTGGTCGCGGCGTAGATCACCGCGACTTGTTCTTCGACCAGTTGCGGATGGAATTGCGGCTGCTTGAGGACTTCGGTGATCTTCTCACCGCGCGTCAGTTGCTGCTGGGTGTTCTTGTCGAGGTCGCTCGCAAGCTTGGCGAACGCGGCGAGTTCGCGGAACTGCGCGAGGTCGAGCTTGAGCGGTCCCGCGACCGTACGCATCGCTTTGATCTGCGCCGAGCCGCCGACGCGCGAGACCGAGATCCCGACATCCACGGCCGGGCGGACGCCCTGGAAGAACAACGAGCTCTGCAGATAGATCTGCCCGTCGGTGATCGAGATCAGGTTCGTGGGGATGTACGCCGCAACGTCGCCGGCCTGCGTCTCGATGACCGGCAGCGCCGTGAGCGATCCGCCGCCGAGTTCGTCGGAGAGTTTTGCCGCGCGTTCCAACAGGCGCGAGTGCAGGAAAAAGATGTCGCCGGGATAGGCTTCGCGGCCCGGCGGACGGCGCAGCAAGAGCGAAACTTCGCGGTACGCTTGCGCATGCTGCGTGAGGTTGTCGTAAATGATGAGAACGTCTTTGCCCGCGTACATCAATTCCTCGCCCATCGCGCAACCGGCGAAAGGGGCGATCCATTTGAGCGCGGCGGGTTCCGCCGGCGACACCGTGACGATGGTCGTATATTCCATCGCGCCGTTCTGTTCGAGCGTCTGCGTGAGTGCGGCGACGGTCGAGTTCTTCTGTCCGATCGCAACGTAGATGCAGAAGACGTTCTTGCCCTTTTGGTTGATGATCGTGTCGACCGCAATCGCGGTCTTGCCGGTGCCGCGGTCGCCGATAATCAGTTCGCGCTGGCCCTTGCCGATCGGGATCAAGGCATCGATCGCGCGGATGCCGGTCTGCAGCGGCTGCTTGACGCCCTGACGTTCGATGACGCCCGGCGCGCGGTTCTCGATCGTGCGCCACTTCTTCGTTTCGATCGGGCCCTTGCCGTCGACCGGCGCACCGAGCGGGTTGACGACGCGGCCGAGCAACGCCGCACCGACCGGGACCGAGACGATGCGGCCGGTGCGACGCACCTGATCGCCTTCTTTGATATCGGTGTCGGGGCCCATGATCGCAACGCCGACGTTGTCCTCTTCGAGGTTGAGGACGACGCCTTCCACACCATTGGGAAACTGGACCAATTCCGACGCCTGCGCCGCGTCCAAACCGTAGATGCGCGCGATGTTATCGCCGACTTCGATGACGGTGCCGACTTCCGACTCGTTGGCGCCCGTCTTGAACGTCGCAATCCGCTGCTTGATAATCCCGGCGATTTCGTCTGCGTTGATCATGTCGTCTTTCTCTAATTCGTACTGAGCATGCGGGCGAGGTCGTCGAGCCGCCCCGCAACGGTGCCGTCGATGCGTTTGTCGCCCATCGTGATGCGGACGCCGCCGATCAAGTCGGGATCGACGTTCTGGGTCACATCGAACGGCGTCTTGAAGGCCGCCGTGAGTTTCGCCACCAGGGCGTCGAGATCGGCCTGGGCAAGCGGCCGGGCGCTGGTGACGTTGAGCGTTTGCGCGCCGCGTGCCTGACGCTCGAGGATGTCGAACTGCGCGACGATCTCGGGCGCGAGCGAC
>Ga0182015_10000187_pt1 | contig 88010 bp, 64 predicted proteins | sample 712P3MmetaG_FD_120478 | JGI IMG/M metagenome (GOLD analysis project Ga0182015, IMG submission 120478) | Permafrost microbial communities from Stordalen Mire, Sweden - 712P3M metaG | ecosystem: Environmental > Terrestrial > Soil > Wetlands > Permafrost | place: Sweden: Stordalen | collected...
ACCGGCGCGTCGATGGGAATCGAGCGGCGCGTGACGTCTTCGGCGCGATGATCGCTCGCGCGGCCAACCAGAAAACTTCCGAGGCGGCTGATGAATCCGCGCTCGCCGCCCGCGGTTTTTACGTGCGCCATCGGCGTGGAAATCGAAACGCTGACCTTGCCTTCCAGAATGTAAAAAGCGGTCGAGCCGAAATCGCCTTCCCGGCAAACGATTTCGCCGCGGCGATAATGCCGCTTGATCACCGCGTTTTTGTTCAGTTCCAGAAACGTGCCGGAGACGTTGTGAAACACCGGCAGCGCCAGTAGCTCTTCGGTCGTCGCATGCGTGGCGCCGTGTTCCGCGCCGAGCGCGGTGCCGACCACGAATTTGTTGGTCAGCGCGCCCGTTGGGCACGAGACCATGCATTCGCCGCACGAGACACACGTCGATTCGCCCATCGGCATGCCGGCGTCAAATGCGATGTCGGTGGCGCCGCCCTTGCCCATTCGCGCCAGCACGAAATTGCTGCGAATGTCGCCGCAGCCGCGGATGCAGCGATCGCACAGAATGCACGCATCGTGCGCCACGGCGATCGCCGGCGAAGAATCGTCCTGCGGGCGCGCCGCGCGGCGCGGAAATCGAGACGCACCGATTCCCGCCGCGCGCGCCAATGTTTCGAGTTCGCAATCGCCGGATTGTTGCTGCCGCGCGCAGGGCGAAGGATGATCGGACATCAACAATTCAAGCAGCGTGTTGCGCGCCGAGGTCACGCGCTCGGACGAAGTCGTCACCACCATCCCCGCTTCGGCCGGCCGCACGCACGACGCCGCGAAAACGCGCGCGCCGACATCGACCACGCACATGCGGCAGACGCCGACCGGCGTTTCGTTCTGCTGATGGCACAGCGTGGGGATGGCGATGCCGTTCAAGCGCGCCGCGTCGAAGACGGTCGTGCCCGGCGCGACGCTGACTTTGCGCCCATCGATCGTCAGTTCGATCAGTGGAGTCGCGCTCATGCGATTCTCGCGTGCGCCGGCGCCGCGGCCGTTTTCGCGCTCGTGAAGCACACGCCGGCCGGGCATTCGCGGCGCGTGAGATGCGCTTCCACTTCTTCCCGAAAATGTTTCAGCACGGATTCCACCGGCGCCGGCACGATTTGCCCCAGTCCGCAAATCGAAGTCAGGCGCATAGCTTCGGAAAGCTGGCGCACGAGTTCGAGATCGGCGGCCCAGTCGGCGCTTGTGCCATCGGTCCAGCGCGTCAGCAAATCGGTCATTTTTTGCGAGCCGACGCGGCACGGCACGCACTTGCCGCACGATTCGTTGCGGTAAAAGCGCACGGCGTTCAGAGCCATGTCCAGCATGCAGGTGCGGTCATCGCACACGACGATTGCGCCGGAGCCCAGCATCGATCCCGCCGCGGCCAGCGATTTGAAATCCAGCGGCACATCCGCCATCGACGCCGGCAAATATCCCGACGACGGCCCCGACGGCGCAAACGCCTTGAGCGGCCTGCCGCCAAGTACTCCGCCGGCATAACGAAAAATCAATTCCGAGATCGGCGTGCCCATCGGCACTTCAAAAACGCCCGGCCGCTCGATGCGCCCGCTCACGCCGACGAATTTCAATCCCGCCGCGCCGTTCGCGCCGCCAGTGCCCGCCGATTTGTGCCACTCCACGCCGCGCGCCAAAATCTGCGGCACGTTCGCAAACGTCTCAACATTATTGATTACGGTCGGCTTGCCCCACAGTCCCTGGTCCACCGGAAATGGCGGCTTGTTGCGCGGCTCGGCCCGTTTGCCTTCGATGGCTTCCAGCAGCGCGCTTTCTTCGCCGCAAATATATCCGCCGGGACTGACGAAAATTTCGAGATCGAAATCGAGATCGGTTCCCAGCACGCCGCGCCCAATGAGGCCCTGTTTGCGGCAGCGCATAATTTCTTCGGCGAGGATATGCTCCTGCTCGTCGTATTCGTGGCGAATGTAAAGGATGCCTTTTCGCGCGCCGGTGATCAGGCCGGCGAGCACCATTCCTTCGATCACGAGGAACGGCAAGTTCGTCAGAATGAAGCGATCCTTGATCGTGCCCGGCTCGCTTTCATCCGCGTTGCACACCACATATTTTTCCGCGCCCGCCGCGCGCCGCACGAGCGACCATTTCATCTCGGTGGGGAATCCCGCGCCGCCCATGCCGCGCAGAGCGCTGGCTTTCAGCGTCGCCAGCGCGCCATCCCAATCGCGCGTGCGCGCCAGCGCGCGCAAGCTGCCGTATTTTTCGGCGCCCGAATAAGGATCCGAAGCGCAGTCGGATCGCCGCGCCACTCGCGGCGTCTCCGGCAATTCGGCGCCGGCCATCGCAATCCGCACCAGCGCGTCGGCCTCGATCTCGCTAACGCCGCCATAAATGCGATCGTTGATCGAAATCGCGGGCGCCGCATCGCAGCGGCCCAGACACGAAGCGTCGCGAATGGAAATGTCCGCAGTCGATGCGCCGGCGTAGCGCTGCTCGAGCGAAGCTTTCAATTCGCACGCTCCACGCAAATGGCACGACATATCGCCGCACACTTTCACTTCGGCGCGCGCCGGCGGAGCGAGATGAAAATGGGGATAGAAGCTGGCCACGCCGTGCAGCCGGCTGATGGGAACGTCAATGCGGCCGGCCAGCGCCGCAAGTTCCTCGGCTGAGATATAGCCGTGTTCGCGCTGAATCGCTTTCAGCTCTTCAAAAATCAAATCCGCGCTCCCGGCGCCCCGAGCGATGTCGGGCCGCGGCACCGCGCCGACGTGGGCCAGACCAGAACCTATAACAAACCGCGGCGCGGTGGTCTATGGGCGGCGCCGGTATTTGTTTCCGGAGCGCGAAAGAGGTAACCGCCCCGCCGGTCCGCGCGAGGGCTGCGTTGACTTCGCACAGCACCCAAAGTATAAGCAAACGACGAGCACGCCGCGCCGGCGCGGAAAGTTTTCCGCCGCGCGCCGCTCTCCGGCCGAGACCTGAATGACCACACGTCGCGACGCCAAGATCCCGCTCATTTTCCGCTCGACATTGCTCGCCGCCGCGGTTTCCGCGCTTTCGTTCATCGCAGTGCCGATTTTCAGCGATTCGACTGCCGCGTCGCCGTCGCCGCGCCCCGCCGCCACGGCCACCGAGCCGTCGAAGTACGTCGGCCCCGGCGGCTGTGCGGCCACCAGTTGCCACGGCAGCGTGACGCCGCGCGCCGACACGCGAATTTTCCAGAACGAATACAGCATCTGGGTCGTGCAGGATAAACATTCGCGCGCCTACAACGCGCTCACTTCGCCGATCGGCGAACGCATCGGCAGCATCCTGGGCATCGGCAAATCGGAAGAAGCGCCGAAGTGCCTGGCGTGCCACGCGCTGGACGTCGCGCCCGAGGCGCGCGCCAAAACGTTCGACCTCAGCGACGGCGTGAGCTGCGAAAGTTGCCACGGCCCCGCGTCGGCGTGGCTTGGTCCGCACACAACGCGCGGCTGGACGCACGCGCAATCCGTGGCCGCCGGAATGTACGACACGCGCGATCTGGTGCAACGCACCGAAAAATGTCTGACGTGCCATCTGGGCACGCAGGAAAAATTTGTCGATCACGAAATGCTGGCCGCGGGACACCCCGACCTTTATTTTGAGCTCGATTCGTTTTCCGCCGTGATGCCGCGCCACTGGAAGACGCCGCGCGAATCCGCGCCCGGCGTGCCCGAAGCCGGTGCGGACGATCCCTGGTTCGGCGTGCGGGATTGGGCCACGGGCCAGGCCGTGCAGTTGCGCGCCGCGCTCGATCGCGTGGCGTGGCGCGCGCACGGACCGAACTGGCCGGAATTTTCAGAGCTGCAATGTTTTTCGTGCCACCACGATTTGACGCCGCCCGAACAAAGCTGGCGTCAGGCGCGCGGTTATCCCGGCCGGCGTCCCGGCGATCCGCCGTGGAACGCATCGCGCTACGCGGTGTTCGGCATTCTAGCGCACGAAGTCGATGGCCCGACGGCCACCGAACTTGACGCGCGAATGACGCAGCTAGCGAAGCTGATGAGCGTGCTCAATCCCGATCGCGACGCCGTCGCATCCGCCGCCGCGGACGCCCGCGCGCTGGCCGATCGCCTCGTCGCGCGCATACAGGCGCAGCCCTACGATCGCGCCATGACCGCGCGCCTGCTGCTCGAAATATCCAGCCACAGCGGGGAAATTTCAGGCCAGGGCGAGCGCGCCGCCGAACAAGCGGCCATGGCGCTCGATTCGCTCTTCATCGCTTCCAGCCGCAACGCGCCGCCCGCAAACGCCGCCGAAATCCGCGCCGCGATCAACGGCCTGTTTCAATTGCTCGAAAATCCCTCCGCGTACGATCCCAACACGTTCGCCGCGCAAATGACGAAATTGAACGCACTCCTGCGCTGACGCGCGACGCTTCTCGATCGAATCTGCCGCATCAATGATTTTTGGGAGGGCACGGCGGAACCTGTCCTGACCTGGTCGGGAGCCGTGCCGAAAAGCGGCGTCAAATCAGGGGCTTTAGCCCCTGAAGGCCAGCCGCGTGGTTGATCCCGCCGCTACGCGCCGGTGGGATGCGCCATCTGATTGTGGCGTTCGAGCGCGTGCAAAATCGATTCGCGCGTGACCATGCCGACCACGCTGCCATCGGCAATCACCGGCATCTGCTGCATTCCGACGCTGCGCATGCGGTCGAGCAGCTTCAGCGCGGATTCGCCCGGCTCGGTCCATAGAAGTTTATCGCGTGGCGTCATCGCCGCCTGCACGGACGTCGAGCCCCATTCGTCCTGCGGCACGCGCCCCAGCGCGTCGGTTGAAATCATGCCGACCAATTGCCCATGCGCCACCACCAGATGCGAATTGCGTTTGCTGCGATTCACCTCGCGCGCGTAGTCCTCGAGCGAAATTTCCCGGCCGACGGTCGGCGGCTCTGCCGTCATGATGTCGCTCACCAGCAGCCCTTCAAGCGCCGTGCGCGTTTCCGCCTGCGCGTAACTCTGCTTCGCCGCCGACAGCAGGAACCATCCGATCATCGCCAGCCAAATGCCGTTGATCACGTCGCCGCCGGTCTGATACGCCCGCAGCGCTTCCCACGCGCCTAGGCCGATCATGCCCGCGGCGATCACTTGCCCGGTGCGCGCGGAAAGGCGCGATGCCTTTGAATAGTTTTTGGTTAAGCCCCATACGATCGAACGCAGAATCCGCCCGCCGTCCATCGGGAAGCCCGGAATGAGGTTGAAGATCGCCAGCGTCAGATTGATCCACGCCAGCCAGCCGGTTACGGTGGCCGCCATCGACCCAGCCGGCACCGCCAGCGATCCCGCGTAAAACAATCCTGCAAGCACCAAGCTCGATGCAGGCCCAGCCGCGGCGATATTGAATTCCTGAAAAGCGCTTTCGGGATCGCGGCTGATCTGCGCCACTCCACCGAAGAAAAACAGCGTGATCGAAGCCACGGGTATGCGGTAATGCCGCGCCACGATGCTGTGCGACATTTCGTGGAACACCACGGAGCCGAAAAAAAGCAGCGCCGTGATCAGGCCCAGGCCCCAGTGCTGCGTCTGGGTCCATTCGGGATGTGCGTCGGCGAATTCGTTGGCCAGCGAAAACGTGATCAGCGCGAAAATCAGGAACCAGCTCGTGTGCAGGAAAATGGGGATCCCGTTGAGCTTGCCGATGCGGATTCCGCGGCTGCGCAGCACCCTTGCTCCTTGGGGAAATCAGGCTGAGGCAACCAAGTATAACCGAACCCTCCGCTTCGTGAAGTGCGCGAGATTCAGAATCCCGCTGCCGCTGACGGCGCACGGACCGCGGCTGCGCGGCCACAGCGTGTCCCGCGCCACACGCATTGGCGGCCGGCCGAAACTCGCAAAACATTGGCAAATCAAGAGTTGCCGCATGGCGCGCGGCGTGCTTCTCTCTGTGGCGTTGCGCTACAGCGCAGCGGGAGCGAGCCATGGATGCCTGGATGGGCTGGGCGATGATCGTCGAAGGTCTGTTGCTTTCGGTGGTTCTGGCGCTGGCTCTCGCGTGGTCGGGCTTGCGCGCCGTGTTCCATCTGATGGCCGCGGCGCCGGCGGCTTCGCGCCTGGCTCCGGCGATTCCAGCGCGCCGCATGCCCGCTCGCGCGGCGTGAGCGCGGTGCGCAACAAGACGGAGGCCGTCCATGCACGCGCTGAAAAATGTCGTTCTGATTCTCGCGAGCCTGATGCTCACGGGCGCCACGGCGCTGGTCGCGTACGATGTTTATGTCGCCAACCAGTACCACCGCCTCGTCGCAGAGCGCACGCGATTGCAGCGCGTCGTCGAGCGCAGCGTCTGGCGCTGATGCACGCCGCGCCAGTGCGCCGCGCGCCGAGCCACAAGTTTGCCGCTAGCCACACACCCCTGCGGGTGGCTCCCGCGACCGGGGACAGGGACCGCCGCCCCTGCGAACGGCCAAAGGAGCTGCCCGGCTGGCGGTCTCGGGCGATCTACGGCGGCGCCAGCGCGACTCTGGCGGAGCCGAGCGCGCCGAACGATATGCTATGATTCGCCAACGGAATCTCCGGCCGCGTGTTTGGTTTCACCGCACTTCGCGGCGGCGATTGCCGCTCTTGAATCTGGATGCCGCGCAACGACCGAATCGTTCTCCGAACATTTTTCCTCCCTGCGATTTTTCTGCTTTCATTTTGCTCATTCGGCGCGCGGGCCGCGGCGGCTGGCGCGGTTGTGGCCAATCCGTATGAGGCGCCGGCGCGAGAGTTTGCGCGCCGCATTGCGGCCAGTTTTCCAGCCGAGACGCGCGTTGGAGTTGACGTGCGCAATCACTCGACGCTTGCGGCAGGCGATGTCGCGGCCGTGCGCGCGGCGCTGCTCGACGAACTGAGCGCGCGCGGCCTGCGCGTCGCCGCGCCTGCTGCGGGCTACGCCGGCGCGCAGGCCACGGCCGCCGCCACGATCACGCTTTCGGAAAACGCCGCGGGCTTCGTGTGGGTCGCCGAAATCCGGCAAGGCGATCGCAGCGCCGTCATGCTGATGGCCGTGCCGCGCGCCTCCACGCCGGCCGCCGAAATTTCAGCAATCACGCTGCGCAGCGCGCTGCTCTGGTCGGGGCCAGAGGATGTGCTCGCTGCGGCAGCGCCTGCCGCGCCGGATGCCGCGCCAAATTCGATCGCCGCCGGAGGAGCGAATCTCTTGCTGCTGGTCAGCGATGGCGGCGACGCGAGCCTCACCGACGCGCAGCACACATTCAAAATCGCGCTTCCGCCATCAGCCAACGCTGCCCGCGACGCCCAAGGCGCCCTCGCGTGGAATGGAACCTTGCTCAACGTGACAGGCAACGGGCAAACGTGCACGCTATCTCTGCCACTCGCAACGTCGCAGCCGCAGTGTCGCGCCGGCGAGAGTCCCACGCCGCCGGCTCCGACGGATCAGCTTGGTTCGCAGCACACGGAGCTTCCCGCAGCCTGCGGAGGAGCGAGCGCCGAAATTCTCGCCGCCGGCACGGGCGATTACACGCAGCCGGATTCCGTTCGCGCATACGAGATGCGCGGTGGCGCCGCTGAGCCCGTCAGCGCCGCGCTCGATTTCCCCGGCCCCGTCATGTCGTTGCAGGCGGCGATGTTGTTGCAATCCCAGCCAGGTCCTGCGGCGCTCGCCGTCGTCCGCAATCTTGCAACCGGAGACGATGAGGTTTATGAAATTTCGCTCGTCTGCGGTCACTGAGTCTTGTTCGCTCTGCGCCGCGGCGCTACTGGCTGTCGCCGCATTTGCCGTCGCGATCCCGCGCGCGTTCACTGTCGCGGCGTCCACTCGGCCACGCGTTGGCGGCATGCTGCGCGTCGAACTTCGCGAGCGCGTGCCAACGCTCGATCCGCGTGTGCAGCCCAATGAGGCGCAAATCGCCCGCGCGCAAGAAATGCTCGATGCGCTCGTGTTCGACCGCTTGTTGCGGTTTGACGATCGCGGCAATCCGGCGCCCGCGCTGGCCGAGGCTTGGCAGCCCGAAGACGGCGGAAAGCGCTGGCAATTTACGTTGCGTCCCGGCGTGCAATTTAGCGACGGAACGCCGCTCACCGCGGAGATTGCGGCGGCGGCACTCGCGTCCGAGCTCGCAACCGAACTCGGCAGCGGCGCGCATGTGACCGGCGCAGGCCAGACGCTGACAATCGAATCCGTCGACGCGATGCCCGAACTTCCGCAGCAACTCGCCACCGGCCGGAATTTTATCTTCCACGTCGCGGCCGACGGCACGCTCTCCGGCACAGGGCCACTCGTTGTCGACCATTGGGATTCGAGCGCGTCACCGCAGCAGGTAGTTTTCGCCGCGAACGCACAATGCTGGGCGGGCCGCCCGTTCGTCGATCACATCGCAATCTCGCTCGGCGTCGGATCGCCGCGCATCGAAGCCGATCTGGAATTCGGCCTCGCCGACGCAGGCGAATTGGCTCCGGCCGAAATGCGCCTCGCCGCCGAGCGCGGCGTGCGCACGTGGTCGTCCGAGCCGATGGATTTGTTCGCTCTCGCGTTCGCTCCTGCGCGTCCTGCCGTGCAGGATCAGCGCTTGCGCGAAGCGATCGCTGCGGCGATTGACCGCAACGCGATCGCCAACGTTGTGCTCCAGCGTCAGGCAGTCCCAGCCGGCGCATTGCTGCCCGAATGGATTTCGGGCTACGCGTTTCTATTTCCCACCGGCCCGCCGTCGCCGGCACAAGTTTCGCCCGACGCGGTTAAGCCACCTGCGCCGCTTGTCCTGGTCTATGATTCTGAAGATGCGGAGGCGCACGCCGTGGCGGAACGAGTGATTGTCGATTTGCGAGCCGCGGGAATTGCAGCGAGCGCCGTTGCCGGCGGAGCGAACTCTTCTGTCGGCGCGCCCGCGGCTGACGTGCGGCTTGTGCGCATACCGATCGCGCAGCCGGATCCGCCGGCCGCGCTCGATCTGGTGCTCGGCGCGCTATCCGCGCCCGCCGCGGCGGCCGAAGATCCCGAAGCGCTCTACTCTGCCGAACGCGCGGCGCTGGCGGATTTCCGCATCGTGCCGCTCGCGCATGCGTCCGAAAATTGGGGCCTCGGCGCGGCGGTGCGCGATTGGATGGCGACGCGCTGGGGCGATTTGCGTTTGGACGATGCCTGGCTCGATCGTTCGCCGACGGCGAATTCACAATGAGCTTTCGATTCAAACTCCTTCTCGCGTTCACGCTGACGGTCGGCGCGGCAGTGACGCTTGTGGCGTGGGGCGTTTCGATTTCCACGCGGCGCGCGTTCGACCAATTTGAATCGCAGCGATCGCAGGCGTTGCTGGCGCAATTCCAAAGCGAATTCGCCCAGCGCGGCGACGTCGTGGTGCAGCGCATCGCGGCCATCGCGGATAGCGAAGCGACGGTGCGCATGGCGCTCGATTTGAGCCGGCCCGGCGCCGATTCCTCGATCTACGTGAACGACGCACAAAGTCTGGCGAAATCCTTCGATCTCGATTTCCTCGATTTCGCCACGGACGATTCGATGATGGTTTCCTCCGCGGAATGGCCCGCGCACTTCGGTTACAAGAACGATTGGATCGCCGGCGAATCCGACTGGAATCAGCGGCCCGCTTTCCTATCGCGCGTTGAAACCGCCGACAACGTCGAACTAGGATTGCTCGCCGTGCGCGTCGTGCCGGTCGAAGGGAAAAATCTGTACATCTTCGGCGGCCAGCGCCTGGACAAGAATTTTCTGGCAACGCTGGTGCTGCCCGCGGGCATGCGTGCGCTCTTGTACAGCAATCTCAATCCGTCGTTTGAAGCGTCGGCGCTTACCGACGCGTCGGGGCCTGTCAGCGGCGAGGATCGTTTTCAAGCGCTTGTCGGCAATGTGCAGCAACAGAATGGGCCGGCGAATGAAACGATCGCGTGGTCGGCCGACCCCGCCGATCGCGAGACGTTTTCCGCCATTCCGTTGCGCGGGCGGCAGGGCGATCTGCTGGGAATATTTCTGGTCGGCTCGTCGCAGCGAGACCTGGTCACCGAACTCGCGTTCATCCGCTCGCTTGCGATTCTGGTGGGCGGCGCGGGGATTCTGCTGGGCATCATCGTCAGTTGGTGGATTGCGGCGCGCGTCACGCGTCCGCTGGCCCAGCTTTCGCGCACGGTGGACCAGGTGGCCGCGGGAAATTGGTCGGCGCGCGCGGAGGTGCGTTCGAGCGATGAAGTGGGCCGCCTCGGCAGCGCGTTCAATCGCATGACGCAGGAACTTGCCGAGCAGCGCGATCGCCTGATTCAGGCCGAGCGCGTGGCGGCGTGGCGCGACGTGGCGCGGCGGCTGGCGCATGAACTGAAGAATCCGCTCTTCCCACTGCAAATCACGGTGGAAAATCTGCAGCGCGCGCGCGAACTTGACGCCGCGCAGTTCGACGAAATCTTCATCGAATCGACCGGCACGCTGCGCGCCGAGCTGGAAAGCCTGAAAGCCATCGTCGGGCGCTTCGCCGATTTCGCGAAGATGCCGCAGCCCGAATTTGAGTCCGTGGATCTGAACGAAATCGCGCGCGCCGTGGTTCGCCTGTTCGAGCCGCAATTTTCCACCGTGGGCCGTCCGCAGATCACCACGGAATTCGCGCTCGACGAGCGCTTGCCGCGCGTGGAAGCCGATCCGCTGCTGCTGCACAAGGCGCTCGAAAATCTGATCGTCAATGCGATCGACGCCATGCCCACGGGCGGCGCGCTGATCGTGCGCACGCGGCGCAAGGCCGATTCCGCGGAACTCGAAATTTCCGACAGCGGCGCCGGCCTTTCGCCCGAAGATCGCGCGCGCCTGTTCACTCCGTACGCGACGTCCAAGCCGCATGGCACGGGATTGGGTCTGGCGATCGTGCAGGCTGTGGTGACCGACCACGGCGGAACGATTGAGGTGGAATCCGCGCTCGGCGAGCGCACGACGTTTCGCATCGTGTTGCCGCTGGTCCATCGCGCGGCGCGCGACGCGTCCGCATCGCCGAAAGACACCGGCAAGCGGCGCGAGGCGTCATGACGGCCGCGGCCAAGGCGCACGTGCTGGTGATCGACGACGATGCCAATACCCTCGCGTCGTTGTCGCGCGCGTTCCGGCTCGCGGGGCACGAAGCCACGGTGTGCGACAGCGCCGCGCGAGCGCTCGATCTGGTTCGCGGCGCGCGCTTCGATCTGATTTTTTCCGACGTGGTGATGCCCGGCAAGGACGGGCTTTCGCTTCTGGAAGATTTGAAGCGCGAGGGAATCGCGACGCCCGTGATCCTCATATCGGGGCAGGCGAATATCGAAATGGCGGTGCGCGCCACGCGATTGGGCGCGCTCGATTTTCTCGAGAAGCCGATTTCGACCGACAAGCTTCTGGTGACCGTCGAGAACGCTCTGAAACTCTCGCGCCTCGAAACCGAGAATCGCGAATTGCGCGGACGGCTGGGCCGCCACGAAATCGTGTGGACCGGCCGCGCGATGCAGCAATTGATGGCGCAGATCGACCGCGTGGCGGCCAGCGAAACGCGCGTGGCGATTCTCGGCGAAACCGGCACGGGCAAGGAACTCGTGGCGCGCACGCTGCACGACCGCAGCCCGCGCCGCGGCGGGCCCTTCGTCACGCTGAATTGCGCGGCGGTGCCTTCCGAACTGATCGAATCCGAACTTTTCGGACATGAAAAGGGTTCATTCACCGGCGCGACGGGACGGCACACCGGTAAATTCGAGCAGGCCGCCGGCGGCACGCTCTTCCTGGATGAGATTGGCGACATGCCGCTGGGCATGCAGGCCAAACTGCTGCGCGCTCTGGAGGAAGGCGAAATCGAGCGCGTCGGCGGCGACCGGCCGATCTCCGTGGATGTTCGCGTTGTGGTGGCCACGCATCGCGATCTTGAGGACGCGGTGCGGCGCAACGCGTTTCGCGCCGATCTCTATCACCGCATCTACGTTTTCCCGATTCACTTGCCGCCTCTGCGCGATCGCCGCGAAAACATTCGACGCCGCGGCGCTCGAAGGCCTGGCGCGCTACGCGTGGCCGGGCAACGTGCGCGAGCTGCGCAATGTGATTGAGCGATTGCTGCTCATTTCGAACGGCGACACGGTGACGTGTGGCGACCTCGAGCAAGCGTTGCCGGCTGCCGGTATCGCGCCGCTGTCCGCCGGTGCGGCGGATGCAAAAGGCGCGGCGGGAGGCGGCACGCTCGCTGAGCGCGTGGAAGCGTTCGAGCGCGCGCTGCTGATCGAGGAACTGGCGCGCCACAACCATCACATGACGAACACGGCAAAAGCGCTGGGCCTCGAGCGCAGCCACCTCTACAAGAAATGCCAGCAGCTCGGCGTCGATCTGCGTGCGATTCGCAAGACGGAGTAGTTTGGATTCATCGAATTGCGAAATAGCCCCGGACGCAGAACCTACGTGTGGGGCACTCATCAACCAACGCGGGTGCCGCACCCTGCGCATTTCACGGTGCGGGTTTGCTGCGGCGCTATTCCAAGCGCAAATCGAATTCACGAACCGCACCCTTAGCACCGAAGGGTGCGGCATCCCCCTGCGCCGTTGCATCGATCCGATCGGGTCCGTGAGAACTTTGTTCTCGACCCTGCGTCCATGGCGGTGTAGAGTCGCCACATGATCCAGGCTGTTTACAAGGGCATCGAAATCGAGATGGAGATGCATCAACTGACGCACGGCTACTGGAAGTGTGATTTCACGTTGATCAAACATCCCGAAAAAACCCGGACGCTGCATCACGGCGATCAGGAATTCCCGACGATGGACCTGGCCAAAGAATTCGCGCTGCAAGAAGCGCGCTACGCGATCGACCATCCGCAGTAGCTTCGAGCCACGACAACAAAGTTTTTGCTACGAGTTTGCTAATTCCGTCATGGTTTGGGCGGGGCTCCCAGCATCTGAAGTTCGGCATGAGCAGCCACCGCCTCGGAATATTCCGCTGCGCCATTTTGCAAAGATTGCTCGAAGTAGGTGGCGGCGTCGGATCGATTCCCGGCAATCAGCGCGTATTCGCCAAGATAGAAGTACGCCCGGCAAAGTCGCTGCTTCTCAGTTGTTGGATCAGCGTCCTTGGCCGCGTCCAAAAGGCTGGCGGGCGTGGCCGCACCGAGATAGACGGAGACGACGGGGCCGGGCCACGGCGCAAGGTCGATGCCCGCTGCGGCGCCGGCAAGATTATTCTGCGCGGATTGATCGCCGGCGCGCGCCTGTGCCAGATAGAGCCACAGCAATTGGTAGAGGTTGCCGGGAAAAATCCGGCCCGACGCCGCAAAAACTTTTTGCGCTTCGGCGTAATTCGCCGAGCAGAATTGCGTCACGCCACGATCGTCCAAACCGTCGGGGTCTTTTGGATCGAGGCGAATGGCCTGGTTGTAATCGGCGATTGCGTGGACGCCGTCGCCGGTCGCGTCATACGCGAGGCCGCGATTGTAGAACGCGTCGGCGTAAGTTGGCTTCAGGCGAATGGCGTGATCGTAGTCTTTGATCGCGTCGTCGTAGTCCTCGAGGCCGAATAGGGAAGCGCCGCGGTCGTTGTAGGCGCGCGCGTATGCGGGATCGTTGCGGATGGCGGCGCTGAAATCCTTGAACGCGCGGTCGTAATCCTCGTCGGAGCTGTAGGCCATGCCGAGGTGGTCGTATACGACGGCAAGAGTATGGCCGGAAAATTTGCGCGAATCGATCGCGCGCTGGCAGGCGGGAAGCGCGTCGTACGGTTTGGTCGCGGGATCGGTGCAGGTTTTGAGGTCGTCGGAGCTTTGCGCGAAGCAGCGCGCACCGGCGAGGGCGGCGACGATCAGCGCTGCTCCCAGAATTCGGATGCGAATCCGCATGCTGCTCCTTGTGACGGAAACCGGCGCCGGGCGCAAGAGCCCCGGCCGTGAATGCGATGGATTATCACACTGCATCGCGCCGCGCAGAATGAAAACGCGGCGTAATGATCCGCGCGGCGGCTCGTGATTCAGGTGCGTACGCGCTGATCTAAATTGCGTCAAGGCTTCGGCGGGGCGGTGAGTTGGCGGAGCTCCAGCGCGGCCGCGATGAATTCGCTGAATGAGGTTACGCCGGTATCCAGCGACTGCTGGAAAAGACGCGCAGCGCCGGCCCGATCGCCATCCAGCAGCGCTTTTTCTCCCAGATAGAAATACGCTTCGCAAACTTGCTGATTCGCATTTTCGGCGCCGGGATCTTTGGCCGTGGAAAGAACCGCATCAGAGGCAGCGTTTCCCAGATAAAACGCAACGACGGTTCCCGGCCAAGGTTTCAGGTCTTGCGCCGCCACGCTCTTTGCCAGATTGTCTTGCGCGGAGCTGTCGCTGAGCCGAGCTTGCGTGAGGTAGAGCCAGAGCGCGTCGTAGTCGTAAAGATCGCTGCGTTGCAGCTGCAGGGCTGCGGAAAAATCTTTCTGGGCGTTCGGATACTGAGCCAAACAGAATTCGGCCAATCCTCTGTCGAACAGGGCCGTCTGATAGGCTGGATATAGCTGCAGAGCGGTGTCGAGATCCTGGATCGCAAGCTCGTATTCGCCTTTCGCGATGTACGCTTCGGCGCGGCCGTCGAAGGGCGCGGGTACGGTTTGACTTAGGCGGATGGACTGGTCGTAATTCTCGATGGCACGGTCGAAGTCGCCTTCGCGATCGTAGATGCCGCCCAGATTATTGAACTCCAGGGTGGGAGTTGGATCGTAAGGGATGGCCTGATTGAAGTCCTGGATGGCGCGACCAAAGTCTCCCTTTTCTTCGTAGGCGCTGCCGCGGGCGAGGTATGCCGCGGCCCATTCCGGCGAGAGACTGATGGCGTGATCGTAATCTGAGATGGCGGCGTCATAGTCGTGCTTATCACCGTACGCTCTGGCGCGATTATAAAAATACAAGGCATTCGTGGGCTGAAGGCTGATGGCCTGATCGTAGTCCTGGATCGCAAGGTCATCGTCGCCCTTCTCGAAATATGCCCGGCCGCGGTCATTGAGGGCGTTGAGATTGCGTGGATTGAGGCGAATGGCTTGATCGAAGTCCTGAATCGCATGGTCGAAATCGCGTTTATCAACGTAGGTGATGCCTCTTCCGATGAAAGCATCGACAAAATCCGGATCGAGCTGGATAGCTTGATCGTAGTCCTCCATTGCGCGGTCGTCGTCGCCCTCACGCAGGTACGCGAGTGCACGGCCGCTGAAGTTCCGGGCATCGCTCGGATCGAGGCTTATGGCGTGATTGAGATCCTGGATCGCGCGAGCGAAGTCGTGCTTGTCGTAGTACGCGCTGCCCCGGGCGGCGATGGCATTCACATAGTCGGGATTGCGGACGATGGCTTGATCGAAGTCCTGGATTGCACTGTCCAGATCCATCTTCTGGATGTAGGCGACTCCCCGATAGTAATACGCAATCGCGATCTCTTGCGTTGACCGGTTCTCGGATTGGATGACGTTCGTGCAGGACGCCAACTTCAGGTCGGGGCCGCTGCCTGGATCGAGGCAATTCTGAAAATCGTCGTTTAACTGCGCGCTCGCACGTGCGCCGACGAGGAAGAGAGTAAGCAGCGCTGTTGTGAGAACGGTTCTGAGAATTCCCATGACGCTCCGTGTCGTCGCGCGCTTGGGCCGCCGCGCGGTACTCGGCGGGTACGGGTCAGAGTGTTATACCGCATTTGTGGGCGGGGAAGCGACGGCGGAGGCGGAAGAGCGGCGCTCGCTAGCGCGCTGGCGGGGAAGCGGGTGCGGGCGGTGGTGGGGCCGGAGATGGCTCTGCACAGCGAGAGTGCAGAGCCATCAGGACTGCGAACCCGACGGATATCTATGCGGGTTGCTGTGCTGCGCGGCGTCTTACCGCGATCAGGCCGGCCAGCATCGCCAAACCGATGGCTAGAAGCGGCATGGAGCCTGGCTCGGACGCCCCGTAGATGTCGTACTCGTTAGGATACGGTGTGTAGACGGTTTCGGGGCCGGCGGCTTCAATAAAGAATTCCGAATCGGCGCCGGCGCCGTAAAGATTCTCATCGAAGGTCTGCACGGTCGCGGCCGAGGGAAAATCCCCCGCCTCGTACACGGTCAGGGTGTCGCTGGCGGTGCCGGCGTCTTGATCGCCCGGAAAGTAGAGAACCGTGTCCCAGAGACTTTCGTCGTACAAGGCGGCGTCATCGGTGTCGCCGGCGCTGATTGCGTTGGGATCGCCGTTGATTACGGTGAAGTAGCCGGCCCCCACTAGATTGTCGTAAAGGTTCGCGCCGTCCTGCGTCAAGAGCGGCGTCAGATCGATCGTGTAGGTGCTGGCGTCGTCATAGAGGCTACAGGTGTACGCGGTATAGAGAACGATGCCATACGGAAAGCCGAAGTCGACTGCGGTCGGCGAGCCTGCCGAGTTGGTGCAACTCGACGCTCCGCTCGAGGCCGCCGAAGTGTCCGCGAAACTCGTTTGCGCAGTGCCCAGCGCCAGCGCGAGCGCGATGAGAAACAGGATCCGGAATCGCATAGATCAGTCCTCCAGAATTCTCGCCCCGAATCAAACTATTTTGGTGAAATAGGGTGATCGGCCGTATGGAACCGCTTGTAATTCTTTGCACGCTTAGGGCCTTCGACAGCATTAATTAACTTGTTTGTTTACCATCGCAAAGTTAGGCGGAGTTTGACCGCTACGATGAAAATAAGCATTAAGATGGAGGTTATATACAAAACTTTGCATCTGACGCGCAGCGCGCGGCAAAAACCAGGCGCCTTTTTGATCTCTAGCGGCCGGGTGAATGTTGCGCCGGCGGAGCCGGAGTTGGCGCGGCCTCGGAAGGCGCCTCAGGAGATGCGGGAGCCGCCGCTGGCGCGGCGGAAGGCGCGGGCGGCGTCGCTACGCGGAGGGCGAAATAGTTGCGGGCGAAGGCGGCTTGTTGCGTGCCGGCTTCTACGGCGACGGCTTGAAGTGTGTAGCGGCCGGGGGCGATGCTGTCCAAGGGAATGCTGATGCGGAAGGATGCGGCGCCGGTTTTGGGGTCGACTTCGGCGGGCTCGACCATCGGGGTTTGATCCACGCGGGCGCCGTTGCGGAAGAAAATCAGGCCGGCGCGCAGGGCGCTGGGATCGGATTTCGCGGCGGGATAGGCCTGGAAGAAAACGTAGAGCATTTGGTCGCCGGTGAAGACGCGCGTGACGCTGGGAACGATGCGCTGGCCTTCAACGTCGAGTGGAGAAGATTGCAGGCGCGCGTCTTGCGCCAAGGCCTGGGTTTTCACTTCCGAAGTCTTGTGCACGGGTTCGAGCTGGCTTGAAAGCAGCACCGAGCTCAATTGCAATTTATCGAGTTGCGGCGCGGGGAGCGTGAGATTTTCTTCAAACGTGCCGATGCGCCCCGATTCATTTTCGCGCGCCAGAAATTTCAGCGTGTAATTGCCGGGCGCGAGGATGATGCCGCCCTGATAGAGCAGCGCCTGCTGCTGGACTTGCGCGAAGCGCGCGGTATCGAGCTGCACGGTGATGGTGTCTCGCAGCGCGCCGACCACGCGCTTGGTGCTCGCGGCGCGAATCTCGGCGGCGAAATCGAATTCGGTTTGGCGGCGTCCGCTTTTCTGCGCCCATTGCAGGGCGCTTGAGGCGAGCTTCGCGGCGATAGGTACGAAGTATTGCGCGTCATTCAGGCGGAACGCGGCGGTTTCGACGGCCACGGGCAATTCGACGACGGGCGTATCGGAACTCATGGCGTCTTCGAGCTGGCGTTCGCGGTCTTCGGTGGTGTAAACGCCGAAATCCTTTTCGGCGTAATAGCCTTCGCGATAGTGAATGTGCGCGCCGGCGGGAAGATTCGCGACGCTGACTTTCACGTTGCGCCAGCGGCCGTCGCGCGCGCCGTCGGTGCTGTAGTAGCCGACGAGGTAGTAGCCGGTGCCGTCGTTCTGGACAGCGCGGAAGGCATCGCCGAAATCGCCGAGATCGAAAAAGGATTTTCCGCCGGTGTCGCTGGCGAGAGTGGCCAGCGTTTCGCGCGAATCCTCGCGCGATTGCGTTTGCGCGTAAACGGAATTGCCGCTGAACATCGCCGTGCCGGAAGCGGCGCCGGTGGTGGCGTCGCCGCCGGGAATTTCGGCGAGCAGGCCGCGCGCATCGACCGTGTAGATCGCGACGTTTGAGCGATTGGCGGCGTCGGTGGCGGCCTGGAGCTGCGAGCGATTTTCTTCGCCGGTCTGCGTGATGCCGCCGGTGAAGTGCACGACGGATTTGCGGCCGGGAATGTCTTTCAAAATTTCGGCGACGGCTTCGATGGCGGCAAGTTTGCGATCGGTGTTGAAGATATTGAATTCGGTGTTGTCGGCGCTGAAGGCGGCGTCGGTATCCTCGGTGGAGGTGAAATCGGTCGGCTGCGCTGTCGCGTCGGCAAGGGCCGCGAGCTGCGCGTCGGCGCCGGGGCGCAGAGCTTCGAGCGCGCGTTCGAGGAAAGCTTTGTCGTTGGTGAGGTCGGCGATCACGCTCAACTGATTGCCGAAAATCACGATGCCCACGAGATCGGCGGGCGTCATCTGCGTGCGCACGAATTTATCGGCGGCGGCCAGCGATCGCAGCAATTGATCGGGCTCAAGCGAACTCATGTCGAAAAAAAGCACAGTGAGCCGGCGATCCTTCACCTGTGCCTGAACCTCGGCGGGCGGGGCCAGTGCGCCGATGGAGATGGTGATCGGCGTTTGCTCGGCGCCGCCGGCGGTTTCGATTTTTTCGACGTCGACATACTCGAACGTGGAAAGTTTTTGTTCTTTGCCGTCCTCGATCACGCGAAATTGATTGAGCGACAATCCCTTGACGGGATTTCCGTCGCGATCGAGCACCTGCACGTCGATCTGCACCAGATTCACGTTGGCGCGAATCACGCCCTTGCCGTTGGCTGGCGGGCGAATCACGGGTGGTGGAGGCGCCTGGCCAGTGTCAATCGGGGCCTGCGCTGGCGCTTGCGAATTTTGCGCGGCGAGCGACACCGCGGCGAGGGCCGCGAGAAATAGCATTGCGAAAATCACCGGCAAATGCGGCTTTCGCCGTGGGCCAGGCCGAAAAGCACGGCGACCAGCCACTCCCAAGACCTCAGGGGTTAAAACCCCTGAGGTAACGGCGTCTTTCGGCACGGATGAAGCCGTGCCCTGACGAAGACGGTTGTCGAGATGGATTGATTCCATCGACTGTCGTCGCTCGGCAAAATGCTGCCGTCGTTCCCCAAAATATTTTCGCGTCATCAGAAGTTCACCCGCGCCGTGAAGTTCATCGTGCGCATGGCACCGGCGCTGAGCACGCGCCCAAACGTCGAGGAACCGACGACGGTGGAAAGTCCGGAGAAGGTCGGTGTGTTTGTCAGGTTGGTGACGTTCCAAGCGAGGTCCAGGCGGCGCAACGCGTCGCGGCCGAATTGCACTTCGCGGTTCACGCTGAAATTCGTGGAGAAGCCGCCGGGGCCAATGATGGTGTTGCGCGCGGCGCCGCCGACGCAGGTGCCGGTGGGCACGCTGAATGCCGCCGTGTTGAACCATTCGGTGAGCGTGCGTCCGCTTGCGGGCAGCGCGGAATCGCCGCTTTGATCCGCGCGCTCTGAAAAATCGCCGGGCAAGATTTCACACAACGCATTGTTGACGCGCGCGGTGTAAGGCGAACCGGTCTGCGCGCTGGCGCTGCCGGAAACGCGCCAATCGCCGAAGGCTTTGCGCTTCCAACCGCGCGTGAAGAAGGGCTCGCGATCGCCGAACGGCAGCGCGTAGGAATAGTTCAGGCGAAGCATGTTGCGCACGTCAAAGGAGGAAAGCCCGCGCTCGGCCTCGAAATCGTTGATGTCCTGCACGATCACCTGCTGGCCGCCGCCGATGGTGCTGGCGTTGTCGATCGACTTGCCGTAGGTGTACGTGCCGTTGATCATCAGGCCGTGCGTCATGCGTTTTTGCACGCGCACTTGCAGCGCGTTGTAAATGGAATTCGCGCCGGAAGTATCGTAGGTGAAGCCTTGCGAGTTCGCGACCAGTGTGCATTGCCCCGAAGTTTCCACGTTTTGATTCGCGCCGCCGCAAATCCCCAGCAGCATATCGAGATCGGTGCCTTTCGTGCCTGTGTAGGTCAGCACCAGCGAAATGTTGGCGGTCATCTGGCGTTCCGCGCTCAAGTTCCAGATCTGCGCGTAGCCGATTTTGTAGTTGGGATTCACGGCGACGGTGTTCGTCAGGTTCGGATTCATTCCGCCGCCCGACATGGTGGGGAATCCATCGGCGAGCGTGAGCGCGGTCGTGCTGGCTTCGAGCGTCTGCACGGTGGCGAAGGGGGGCTGGTTGGCCATCTCAGTGGCCAGCTGATGGTAAATGGATTCGTTGAAGAACATTCCGTAGCCCGCGCGCACAGTTGTGCCGCGTTTGCCTGCTAGCAATTTATTCGTCGGTCGCCAGGCGATTCCAATGCGCGGTGAGAAATGGTTCCACTGCCCGCGCACCAGCGAATTCGGGAACGCGCCATGGAACGGGCCGGTCTGCCCCGGCAGCACGAGCGCCGCTTCGGTGAGTGTGGAGTTCACGTCCAGATCGGCGATGTGATTGTAAAGCTCATCGGGCGGCGTGAAGGCTTCGTAGCGCAGGCCGTAGAGCACGGAGAATCGCGAGGTCACGCGAAAATCGTCCTGCGCGTAGCCGATGAACGCCCAGTTGCGGAAATAAACCGACGGCGTGCCGAAACGAATGCTGGTGGCCTGCGGCAAGCCCAGAAGAAAATCGGCCAGGTCGTATCCGGTGCCCGCGACTTGCGTGCCGCCGCTGACTTCGGAAGTCAGCAGGCCATCGAACGTGAACGTGCCGTTGGGCGATGGATCGGCCAACGAATTCTGATCCACGCGGCGCATTTCGTAGCCGAGCGTGACGGTGTGCTTCGGCTTCAGTATCTCGAGGCTGTCGACGAAGCGCCAGGTCTGGCTGCGTTGCAGCGACGGCGCGGGCGTGTTGATGCCGGTGAAGTTGGTGAAGCCGATCGCCGGCAAGCCGAAGTCCATCGGATTTGTGGAGACGCCGGTGATGCCCAGCGCGGCCGAGGCGTCGTCAACATTGGAGAAAAGATTGAGCGACTCCGAACGGCTGCGCGTGAAATAAACGTTGGAAGAATTGATCAGTTGCTTCGTCCAGTTTTGCGTCAGGCCGAGCTGCACGCTTTGGCCCAGCGTGCTGGTATTGCCTTCGAGCGAGGGGAAATCGTCGTACGAGTGCGAATGCGAGTCGCTCAGGCTGTAAACCACCAGCGCGCTGAGCTTTGGCGAAATCGTGTGGTTCACGCGCGCGTTGAAGCGATCGGTGATCGACGGCAGCAACGTCTGAAACTCGTAGTTGTCGGTCAGGCCCGGCAGATTCGGCTGCGGCACGTAGTTCGTCAGCAGCGCCGCCGCGATCGGATTGATCAGGCTCGCGTGCGTCGCTGGACTCACAAGCTGGCTGCCCATCGCCATTCCCGCCGGGCATCCGGTGACGGGATTGAGCGTGGGGCAAAAAAGCTGCGCGGCCACCGCGCCGCCGGTGCTGCCGGTGGAGACGTCGCTGAAATCGCCGCCGCGCTCGGCCAGCGTGGGTACGGTGGAAAATTGATTCAGCGTGGAGCGATTCCAGTCCGACTCAAAATTCAGATAGAAAAACGTTTTGTCGCGGCCATTGTAAATGTGCGGGATCACCAGTGGCCCGCCGATGTTGCCGCCGAATTGTTCTTGCCACGAAGGCAGCTTGTCCGTCTCCACGCCCGTCAGCGGATACGGCCGCGCATCGAAGGCCGAACTGCCGTACGTGTCGTAAAAACTGTAGTGCATGCGATTGATGCGCTGACGCAGCACGCGCTGCACGCCCCACAGCGCGCCCACCCCCTGCGCGCCGCCGCCGCGCCCGACCGCGCCGCCGCGTCCGCCGCCACCGCGACCACCGCCGCCCCCACCACCATATCCGCCACCACCGCCGCGACCTCCACCTCCTCCGCCAAAACCTCCGCCTCCCGGTCCGCTACCACCGGGCCCGCCGCCCGCGCCGCCAAAACCACCGGCGCCGCCCGCTCCACCCGCGCCGCCAAACGTGCCCGCGCCCGACGCGTCGCCCGCACCTCCCGGCGCGCCCGTATCGCCGTTGCCCGGTCCGCCGCCGAAATTTCCTTGCCCTGCGCCAAACATGTCTCCGCCGCCGGTAGCTCCCATGCCCACCGTGCCGGTCATTAGGAACGCGTCGGAAGAAGACGCTTGCCCGCTCGCGCCCTGATCGGCGGGAGCCTCCGGCGATTCGGCGCCGGTGTCCGCGGCGCTGTTGTCCTGGTTCTGTCCGTTCAGGCCCACTTGCTGGAATCCGCCGCGCCGCCCCGCACCGCCCGCGCCGCCGTTCCCGCTGCCCCCACCGTAGCCGCCCGGCCGCCGCTGCAAATTGTTCGCGCTCTGCGATTGCGCGCCCGGAGATTTACCCGCGCTCGAATTGGACGCGGATTGCGTCGCGGAATTCGCCGCGCCCGCCGCCGACGCAGTGGAATTTGCGCCCGTTGTCGTCGTCGATGCGGATGTCGCCGACGGCGCGACCGCCGCACCACTTTTTGCCGCGCCCTCGCCGCCCGCCGGAGCTGTAGCAGCAGCCGCGCTCGCAGCGGCCGCCGCCGCACTGTTCGCTGCGTCGATTTCCGCGAGCGTATCGATCGCCAGCGGCAAATCGATCGCCGCCGGATTCGGCGCCAGATCGAACTCCTCGCTATATGAGCCAAAGCCCAATTGCGCTGCCTCGATGCGGTAATGGCCCGGCGGCAGGGGCGGCAACACAAATTTGCCGTTCTCGTCGCTCCACGTCAGCCACGATCGCCCCGTGGAAGTTTCAACCAAGCGCACCGTCGCGCCGGGAACTCCCGCACCCGCGGCAGTGTGCACGAAGCCGCTGGCCTGAATTTGCGTGACGGGGGCGGGCGCTGCGGCCAGAGCGGTCGGCGGAGCAGCTGGCGATGGCGGAGTGGGGGAAGTGGAAGTCGACGCGGGCGGCGCCGCTTGCGATGGTGATGACGTTGCCGCGGCCGGCGGCGAATTCTGCCCCTGCGCGCCCTGCGCCCGCGCGGGCACGCCGAGCGAAAATGAAATGATCAGCGCAGCGAGCGCCGTGCCGCACGCAACGCGCCGCAGTATCGCGCCGCGCGCGCCGCAGCCACGCCGCGCCTTCAAAGACACCTCGGTGTCCTCTTTCAACTTTCGGTCCACCGAGCCGTCTCCCCTGCCGGTTGTCTCCGCGGGAGCGGAAGCCGCAGGCACCCATCGACTCGAGTTTTTCTCTCTCCGCCAGCCTGTCACTTTTAGACGCCGCTTTCCCCGCAAAGGTTACCGCGCAGTCAGCGCCGCGGCCCCGCGCCGTCACTCCCCGATTTCACCGCCAACCGCGCGCAATCCCCGCGCATCGATCCGAAATCGATTCGGAATTCGCCGATCCTCCGCGATTCCGTGAGTACTGGAACTACCACTACCCTCAGAACTCCGCAGCATTCGCCATTATCTACGACGCGCGGGAACTTTCGAGCGCCCCATTTTCGGAATCGATGCTTTGCGAACTCACGCCCAGCTGCCCCGAATGCGCTAATCTCCCTGCATTCCTAGAGATACGAATCGCCGCTAGCATTGGCCTTTCGCTTGCCATTATCAATGCGTTACGCGTGCGATCGGAACCTCGCGACTCTCCGCGCGAGCCACCTCGATCCGTGTACCGCTTGTACGACGGCCCGGCATTCGGGCGCGGACTCCACGCAGAGCCCGCGAGCACAAAGGAGAGCCATGCACCAAGTCATCGGCACCATTCGGCATGCAGCGTTCCAGATTGCCACCCGGTCGAAACTCGTCGTCACGACGCTCGCCGCCGGCCTCGTGGTTTGGGCCATCGCTCGAATTCTAATCCTGTACGCCTAGGCCATTTCGGTTTCCCTTTCCCCGGGGGGTTTGCGCGGAAGTAGAGCGATTGCAGGTGCAGCCGTGGCCATTTTTCTTGGCGCCGAAAAACGCGGTAGATTTCGCGCGAAGCTTCCTTTACTCGCGCGCGTGCGATCCTCTCTCCCGATGGACGCCGCCTGCGACGAAGTGATCGCCACATCCAATTCGTGCCGCGAAGGCTGTTACTTCGCAAGCGCCGACAGCCGATTCATCCCTCACTCGCGACTCTTCGTCACCTTCCCCTATTCCGCCGAACCCGGCGCCCTCAATCGCGATTACCTGGCCGAAATCGTTCGCGTGGACAATCTCCCCGGCGGCCGCACCGGCATCGCAGTCCATTTCGTTTCGTCCCTCAGTCTCGCTCTCCAAAAATAGTGCTACATCACGAAGCGTAGCGTGCGAAAATCACCGCCCGTGTGGACATTTTCACGATCCTGTTTTCGGAAGCTGGGTGCCGCACCCTTCGATTTTAAGGGTGCGGTTCTTGAACTTTTCCCTTCTCCGCGCCCTCACTGGGAGGTGCGGGCGTGAACACTTTGCCCATCGCGCTCGCAGGTGTCTCCGTCGCCGCCGCGGGCGCTGCCGCGTGGGGCGCCGTGTATCCCGGCTCGCAGTTGTTCGGCCCCACGCTTCGCCGCACGAAGTCGGCCAATTCAATCGCGCTCACATTTGACGATGGACCGAACCCAGCCGCCACTCCCGCGCTGCTCGATCTGCTTGAACGCCATTCCGCCCACGCCACCTTTTTCGTGATCGGCCGATTCGCGCGCGCCTGCCCCGATCTGATTCGCGAAATCGCCGTGCGCGGCCACGCCATCGGCAATCACACCGATTCGCATCCCTCTCTTGCGTGGCGCGCGCCCACTCGCATCGCGGATGAACTCGCGCGCTGCCAGGAAGCCGTCGCCGCCGCCACGCAATCGGCGCTGCCGCGATGGATGCGTCCGCCATTCGGTTTTCGCGGACCGCAACTTCGCGGCGCCGTCTGCCGCGCGGGTTTGGCTGGCGTCGCCATGTGGTCGCTCACCTGTTACGACTGGACGCCGCAACCGGCTGCTCGTCTAATCGCGCGACTTGGCGGTGTGAGCGGCGGCGATAAGCCGCCGCGGGGCGCGACGCGCGGCGGCCAGATCGCCCTGCTGCACGACGGCGATCACCGCTCCCTCGGCGGCGACCGTGCACACGTCGTCACCGCTCTCGAATATTGGCTGCCGCGATGGCGCGATCAAGGCCTGGAGTTTGTTACAATCGACCAAGTGGGTGGGCCAACCGCCGAGGCGCGCTGATGGACGAACGCCAGTTCTACATCGAGAAGCAAGATACAAAATCGCTGCACCTCGTCTGCCCGAGCTGCCATAAAGAAGACGCCTACCCGATTCGCTGGATTGTGCGCACCAAGAAAAATGAATTGCCGCGCGGTGCCGGCGAAGAAGACAAAAAGCGTTTCGCCGCCGCCCGCTCCTACATGGTTCGCGTCGATGAAATGGTCGCCTGCCGCAAATGCCGCAAGCGCTTCGAGCTCACCGGCCAGAGCGTCGTCCTGGTCTCTTCCGGCATGCCCGCCCCCGGCTCCCCCGATTTCGATCCCGAAACCTTCGGCAATCGCTAGATCACGTTCGCGGCAAAGGTTTTGTAGGGGCGGAGCCTGCTTGCCGACAGGCAGGCTTGTCTCCGCCCCATTTCGCTCCAAATGGAGTGAGCTGTCCTCTCCGCAAATCAAATCTCCGGGTAGAGATCAAAGAATGCCTCTACCGATTGCCCCACCGTCCGCTGAATTTCTTCCTTGCTTCCCTCGATCAAGTGCATCGTGACGCGCGCCTTGCGCCCATCCTTCAGCGTCAGCGTCGCCTCCTGCACTTCCGCTACGTCCTCGGCGGGAAAAAGCCGCATGCCGTAAACCAGCGCCAGCTTTGCCATCTAAGCCTCCTTGGTAACTTCGCAGCGTACGCTGTGGGGGCCGCATCGCGCAAACGCGGACCGTTGCGCCGAAGGAGTTGCTTTGGCGGTATACTCCGGGCATCCGTCCCTACCCATGAGGCATCAGACCGCGCAACGGCAGCACAGCGAGGAGGCAAGGCGATGCGTAGCGCTTTCCACACTTTTCTGATTTGCGCAGTGTTTGCGCTCGGAGCCCGCGCGAACGCGCAAGAGGCCGGCCCGCAAACTTCTCCGCCGCCGGCCGATCAACCCGCGGCGGCATCGCCAGCAACTGCGCCGTCCGCGCCGCCGCGTGCGCCGTCCGCATCAGCTTCCACCGCCGCGGCAAATTCACCAAGCACATCGGCTACCGCAACTCCGCCCCCAGCGCCCATCATCGTGCCCGTCGGCACGCGTCTGCCGCTCGTCCTGCACAACGCCATCACCACGCGCAACGCGCAGCCCGGCGATCCCGTCTATCTTGAAACTTTGTTTCCCATCGTGCAGAACGACAAAATTCTGATTCCCGCCGGCTCCTACGTGCAGGGCGAAGTTCTGGAGGCCAAGCGCCCCGGCCGTGTGAAGGGCCGCGGCGAATTGCGTCTGCGCCTCACGTCGATGATTTTGCCGAACGGTTACACCGTTAGCTTCACCGCCGTGCCTCAAAACGCCGGCACCGGCGGCAATGAATCCGTGGACAAAGAGGGCACGATTAAAGGCGACACCAACAAAGCCGGCGACGCCGGCACGATCATCGGAGATACAGGCGTCGGCACAGCCATTGGCGGAATCGCCGGCCGCAGCGGCGAAGGAGCCGGCATCGGCGCGGGCGCCGGATTAGCCGCGGGCCTGATCACCGTGCTGCTCACGCGCGGCCCCGAACTCGAGTTGCCGCGCGGCACGACGCTGGACATCGTCCTCGATCGCGAGCTTCGCCTCGATCCCAACAAAATAAATTTCACCGATCCCGGCAAAGCCTCCACGCTCGCCGGTCCGCCCAATCGCGAACCGCAGCGCAGCACGTCGCCGTTCTAGCGCCAACTCGTGGTGCAGTCGGAACGGCGGCACGTTAATTTCTTCAGGGGCTGAAGCCCCTTCGGTTTTCAGCCGAATGCGTGGGAGCTAAAGCTCCCACCTCCTATCGAGAAGCGAATCGCAGCGGACTAAAAATTTCCCAGTCGAATGTCGCGCGGCGCTCTGTGATCCAATCGGCGATCAGCCGGGCGGTGATCGGCGCGAGCAGAATGCCGTTGCGAAAATGTCCGGTCGCGATCGTGAGACCGTCAATGTCCGTCGGACCGATGATCGGCAGATGGTCGGGCGTGTCCGGCCGCAAGCCGCACCAGGTCTCCACAATTTCCGCGCAGTCAAGATCGGGCACGATTTCCTGCGCGGCTTCGAGCACGCGGGCGACGCCTTCCGGCGTGACGCGCTTTTCGTATCCCGCATTTTCCATCGTGCTGCCGGCCACCAATCGCTGCGGCCGAGCATCGTCGCGCGGAACCACGTAGCCGCGCGAGGATCGCAGCACGCGCTCGATCGGCGGCGCCGACGATCGCAGCGCGACCATCTGCCCGCGCACCGGCCGCGTTGGCGCATAGCGCCGCGCCGCCTCCAGCCGCGAAGAAAACGCGCCGGCCGCCAGCACCACCTGCGCCGCGCGGATTCGCTGGCCGCCGGCGGCGACGCCCTCGACGCGCGCGCCGCTGATCACGAGCGATTCGACTTCCGCGCCCGCGCGTACTTCGGCGCCGCGCGCGATTGCCGCGGCCAGCACAGCGTCCGTGAGCGCGCGGCTATCGAGCGCGCATTCTTCCGGCAGCAGCGCCGCGGCCTGCGCGTAGCGCGAAAGCGCGGGCTCCATTTCGCGCGCTTCGTCGAGCGGCAACGCTTCGGCGGCCAAGCCGAGCCCATGATGCAGCGCCACAAACGTGCTCAACTCGCGCGCCGCATCGCTCGAAAAGAAAATTTCCATCGCGCCGGTTCGCCGCAATCCGACCGCGCGGCCGGAATCTCCTTCGATCGCAGTGACAAATTCGGGGTAGAGCGCAAGGCTTGCTCTGGCGAGAGGAACAAGAGGAATTCCGTCGGCGTTCTCCGGCGCCGTTTGCAGCATGCCGGCCGCGGCCCAGGACGCTTCGCGTCCGGCTTCCTGGCGGTCCAGCACCAGCGGCTTCAATCCGCGCCGCGCGAGTTCCCACGCGATTGAGCCGCCAATGATGCCGCCGCCGATCACCAAAACGTCGCGCGAATTTTCGCTGGCGCTCACGCGATCATTCTACCAGCGCGTTCGCGCCGCGCGCTTCGGGCGGAGCAGCTACAGGGATTTGACGAGTTCGTCGGAGAGCACGCGCGCTTTTTCGGCCAGATTGCTGGCGCGAACCCAATCGTCTTCGTGAATCGCCTGGTGCGCTTGCGAGAGGAAGTCGCGGACTTTTTCCACCAGATCGTGCTGCGCCTCGTCGAGTTGTTTGCTCTCGGCGCTCTCGAGATTTTGCTCTGCGTGCTGCATATCTGAATTTGTGCGCTGCTCCGCGGCGGCCTGCGCTTGCGGCGTCAGCTCCGGTGAGATCACCGGCGCTTCCGGTCGCGAAGAATCGGGTGGAGTTTCGGGCGCAGTCGCGGCCGGCGCGGCCGGCTTGCGATGCGTGGGCGTTGGCTGCGGCGCGGGATTTTCCGGCGGCGGCTCCGGCGCCGCCGTCGAAGGCGCCGTCGTCGGCTGCGGTTGCGTCGGCGGCGCGGTGGAAGGATTCGATTCCGGCGGCGGCGGCGTTGAGACGGACGGCGGACTGGCTTTCACGATATTGCGTTGGCAACCCGCGGCGCCGAACGCGGCGGCAAGCGCGAACGCCAGCGCGAAAAACGCAGACCGGCGATTGATGTTCTTGATCGTCATGCGTGCGGCACCGTGGAGTGGCTCGGTTCGGGCGCGCGCGCGGCGGCGATTGAATCGCTCGCGCGTTTCAGCGGCAGCTCGATGCGAAATGTTGTGCCGCGGCCGGGCTCGGATTCGTAGTCGATTGCGCCGTCGTGCATCTGCACAGTGCGAAACGCGCTGGCCAGTCCGATGCCGCTGCCGCCGGGGCGCGTTGTGAAAAATAGCTGGAAGATGCGCGCGCGATGTTCGGGCGCGATGCCCTTGCCGGTATCGCGAATGCGAATTTCGGCGGTGTCGCCGCGGCGCTCAAGATCGATGCCGAGCGTGCCGCCGCCGGGCATGGCCTCAATCGCGTTCAGAATTAAATTGAGCAGCGCCTGATGCAAAAGTTGCCGATCGACCAGCGCCGGAGGAACCGAAGCCGCGAAATGCGTTTCGATGCAAACCAGGCCGCGCTCGATTTGCGGGCGCGCGCTGTCCAGAACTTCCTGAATCAAATCGGCCAGAGAAGTTTCCACGAGGTTCATTTCGACAGGACGCGTGAAATCGAGAAAGCGTTTCACCACCGTGTCCAGGCGATCAATCTCGGCGTCCAGAACTTTCACGGCCTGCTGCGGCTCCTCGCCGGCGGGGAGGTGGCCCTTCAGGTTTTCAAGCCACAGGCGCATCGAGTTCAATGGATTTTTTACTTCGTGCGCAACGCCGGCGGTGACGCGGCCGAGCGCCGCAAGACGCTCGGAAACCTGAAGCTGCGTGCTGATGCGCTCGCGCGATTCAAGATCGGTGAGCGTGACGAGCGCGCCCATGCGCGTGCCCCCTTCGGCGATGGCTTGCGCGCTGACGCCGATGACGCGCGCGGGACGATCCGCGCCCGCCGCCGGCAATTCGACTTGCGTCGAGACCGGGGCGATCGCGCCGTCGTCCAGACGCAGCGCGGTGCGCAGCGGATGATTCCTGGGGAAAATATCCGCGGCTTCGCGGCCCAGCAGTTGGTCGGCGGGAATGCCCAGAAAACGTTCGACGGCGGGGCTGACCATCACGGCGCGGCCGTCGCGCGTGAACAGCAGCAACCCGTCTTCGAGGCCGCCGAGAACCTGATCGAGATTTTCGCGCAACGTGCTGAAGATTTCGCGCACGCCGCGCAATTGCTGGCCGATCTGGCTGATCTTGGTGCTGACCTGGCCGAATTCGTCGCCGCGCTGCAGTGGCTTCTGATCGAATTCGCCGCGCGAGATGCGGTCCAATTGCGCGGAGATTCGTTCGAGAGGCGCAAGCGAAGCGCTGGCAACAATGCCGGCGAGCAGCACCGACAACAGCACGGAAAGCCCGGCGAGCCACGCCGCGCGGCGCAAGCTTGGCGCGATTTCGCTGCGCAGCAGACCGGTCTGCACGGCGACGCGGATTTCGCCGAAAGGAACCTGGCGCCCGGCGGGGCCGAGATTGAACGGATAGGAAACTTCGTACGCGCGCGGCGGTCCGAACAGCACGCGCCACTGGCCGATGAAACTGCTGTTGGCAAGCTGATCGAGCGGTGTGCGCGGCAGAACCAAATGATCGGGAAGCGAAGCGTCGCTCGAAATCAGCGCGGTTCCGTTGTGATCGACGATCGTGACTTCGTAGACGAGGAAGGAGTAGCCGACTTCGGCGTCAATCAGCGAGGAAAGCGCGGCGTTCTGGTCAAGCGAACCGCGCACATAATTGTGCAAATCCGCGGGGCTGTTGGAGAGCGGCGTGTTTCCGTCCGCGGCGGAATCGGCCAGCGCGGTTTGCGCCTGAAAGAAAACTTCCTGGGCCACCTGGCGCGCGCGGTTATCGGCTTCGCGGATCACCTGCTGCGTGAGCGTGGCCATGTAGAGCCAGGAATTCACCACGACCACGGCCAGCACGAGGCCGGAGATGATCAGCGTGATTTTCGTTTTGAGGCGCAGATGCATGGGCGGAATGCGAGCCTCAGCCGCCGGCGGATTTCGCGGCTTCGTATTCTTTCAATTTGTTGTGCAGCGTTTTCAGGCTGATGCCCAGCAGTTCGGCCGAGCGCGTCTTGTTATTTTGCGTCGCCGCCAAAGTTTGCATGATCAGTTCGCGCTCGGCGGCGTCAACGGTTGTGCCGATGGGAAAGCGCAGCGCGGAAAGTTCAGCGGCGCCGGCCGGCGCGCCATGGCCGAATTCGGCGGGCAAGTGCGTGCGGCCGATCACGTCGCGATCGCAAACGATCGCGGCGCGCTCCATCACGTTGCGCAATTCACGGACATTGCCGGGCCAGGTGTAGCTCATGAATTGATCGAGCACGTCGGCGCTGATGCCGCGCACGTGGCGCTGGTGCTTGGCGTTCAGATCGCGAAGCATGGTTTCCACCAGCAACGGAATGTCGTCTTTATGATCGCGCAGCGGCGGCAGGTGAATGTGGAATACGTTCAGGCGAAAATATAGGTCCTGGCGAATTTCGCCCTTGGCGACGGCGCGGTCGGGATCTTTGTTTGTGGCCGCGATCACGCGCACGTCCACCGGTGTTTCGCTTTTGCTGCCGAGGCGGCGGACCTTGTGATCTTCGAGGACGCGCAGCAGCTTGGCTTGCGTGGGCGCGGGCATCTCGCCGATTTCATCGAGCAGCAGCGTGCCGCTATCGGCCAGCTCGAAGCAGCCGAGGCGGCGCTCGGCGGCTCCGGTGAAGGCGCCGCGTTCGTGGCCGAAGATTTCGCTTTCCATCAGCGATTCGGGAATCGCCGAACAGTTTATGGCGACGAAAGGGCGCGCGTTGCGCGGCGAAAGGCGGTGAATGGTGCGCGCCAGAACTTCCTTCCCCGATCCGGTTTCGCCGGTGATCAGCACGGAGGCGAGCGACGGCGCGACTTGTTCGACGACGCGCATCACGTCCTGCATGGGCTTCGATTGACCGACGAGATCGCCTAGGCGTCCGGCTTCGCGCAACTGGCGCGTGAGCGCGTCCACTTGCTTGCGGTCTCGCGCGCGGCCCAGCGCGCGGTCGAGCAGCGCGCGGAGGATCGAGGCCTTGAGAGGTTTTTCGATGTACCAGAACGCGCCGGATTCAATCGCCGCGACCACGCGCTCTTCGCTGCCTTTGCCGGTGATCAGGATGGCGGGGATATGTTCGAGTTCGTCGTGGAGTTTCTCGAGAAGTTCGAGGCCGTTCATGCCCGGCAGCTCGACGTCTGCGATCAGAGCTTCGGGCGAGAATTCGGCGAAGCGCGCGAGCGCGTCTTCGGCGCTGCCCACGCCCAGCACTTCATAGCCCCACTTGCGCAGCAACGCTTCGTAACCCTGGCGGGCATTCACTTCGTCTTCGACGATGAGAATGCGTTCGGCGGCGGGAGCGGCTTGCGGTTCGCTTTTGGCGGGTTCGGCCATCGGTGCGCGCCACGCGCGCGCGGATCAACCATTGAAATCTACCAGTAGCGCGCGCCGATGCCAAGTTACGCGAGCGCGACCCAGGCAATGTTGCAACCGTTGACGAGCTTTCGGAATCGGACAGAGGGAACAAGTCCGGTGCCATCGAAAATCGTTTTGCGGGAACGGACTGCGGCGAAGGCCGGCGAATGGCCGGCAAGACTCAAATTCAGGCCAACGAGGGAGACCCAATGCACGGAAAAATCCGGTCCGCGCGCAGCGCGGCGAAGCGATGGTTGACGATTCTCGCGGCGATTGCGATGGCGGCGGGAGTGGTGGCGATTTCGGCGAGGCGCGCGCGGGCCGCGCAGGGAAACATGCGCGAAATCGATATCAGCGCGAAGAAGTTCGATTTCACGCCCAGCGAGATTCACGTGAAGCAAGGGGCGGACGTGGTGCTGAATGTAACGCCGACGGACAGGGAGCACGGCTTTGAACTGGAAGTGTATCCGGAGGGTTCGGACAAGACAGGCGATCCCGGCCTGAAGGTCGCGGGCGACAAGCCGAGCTACAAGATTCCCCAGGGCCAGACCCAGAAGATCGAATTCACGGCGGTGCAGTCGGGAACGTACGATTTCAAATGCATAGTTTACTGCGGATCGGGCCACCGCGGGATGAAGGGTACGCTGGTGGTCGATCCGTGAAATGCGGGCGCGGTATCTTAGTGCCCGCCAGGCGCATCTGATGGTCACCATCGGTCGGCGGGAGCGCGACGTTCACGCTTGGATGTTGGAATCATAAAGACGCTGGCGCGCAGCGAAAATTTCGATCAGGCCGCCACAGTATGGGGTTTGCAGAGGCGGGCAACTGCACTATACTAACCCGGTATTTTGGGGGTTGTTTCCGGGGTGCTCCGGGGGGAGGCGCCTGGGAGTGGTCGAAGGCGCAAAGCAACGACGCGCGGCCGAAGACACGCGGCGCGTACTGTTCCGAATTAATTTCCCCGAAGCGATTATGAATATTCCAGTGTGTCAACGTTGGAGGCAACGATGAAATTGTCGAAATTGTCATGGCGAGCCGCAGGTTTTCTGGCGTTGGGCGCAATGCTTGTGTCGTTCGCGCCGGCCGGAGCGGCGGCGAATTCAAGTGCAAGCCGCGGAAGTCATCATAAGAAGGCGGCTGCCAGCGCGGCGGCTTCGCCCGCGGCAGCGCCTGCCAGCGCGGACAGCAGTGCGGCTGCGGCACCGGCCGCGCAGCCCGCGCCCGCGGCGGCTCCAGCTGCATCTCCTGCGCCCGCGCCAGCAGTGGGCATGGGAGCGTCCATGGCCATGAGCGATCGTGCGGTTGACGACTACGGCTTGATTCCCGCGACCGGCGGACCGCTGGGGCTGTTTACGGTCGAGAGCGGCGACACGCTGCCGCAGCACGGCTGGTCGTTTTCGGTTGACGCCAATCGATTCGGCCGCGTGCCGGGCGAATTGGTGGTCACCGATTTCGGCCTCAACGCGGGCTACGGAATCACCGACTACGCGGAAGTCTACGTGGATTTTATTCCTGATACCGATCTGCACGTGGGCGCGCCAACGCAGCTGACGGATTTGACGCCCACGGGCTTTAACGTGTCGCGTCCGATCTACTCGGAGGACTTTCCATTTGCGACGCACTCGGGCAACAGCCTGGGCCCAATCACCTTCGGCGTGAAATTCGGAGTGGCTTCGCAGGACCGCGGTTCGCCGGTCAGCGTGGGAATCAAGGCGGGGATCATCGTTCCCACGCTTTCCACCTTCACGGCGCTGTCGGGCTCCGGGCAGACGGGCCAGGCGGGTTTTGAATTCGGCGCATCGGTCAGCCGGGATTTCCGGAACATGTTCTCGCTCGATTTTGATGCCACTGGCGACATCGTCCGAAGTCCGCGCGATCACGGCACACAACTGTTCGATCAGGCCAGCAACGTGACGGTGGGCGGCGGCGTACTGCTGTTCCCGCACAAGCGCGTGCAGGTGATGAACGAATACGTCGGCGAAATCTATTCGACCGGCGAGACGCAGACGATCACGTTCGGGCCGCGCGATCCGGTGGACGCGGTGTGGGGCGTGCGGCTGTTCCCGGCGAAGATGGTGGCCATCGACCTCGGCTACCGGTACATGCTCAACACACCGGACCTGCAAGATCGCAACGGCTTCGTGATCAAAATCGGAACGGCGTTTGCGCCCAAGAAGGCCGCGCCTCCCGTGGATCACCCGCCGACGGTTACCTGCACGGCGGACCCGACGTCGGTCTTTTTCGGCTCGGGCGATCAATCGGCCGTGAATTGCCCGGCGATGTCTCCGGACAACGACACGCTGACGTACAACTGGACCGCGAGCTGCGGAAGCGTGGACGGCACGGGACCGATGGTGCACTGGCTATCGGCCGGAGTGCCGGTGGGAACCTGCACCGTCACCGTGAATGTGGACGATGGGCACGGCGGAGCGGCCAAGGGCAGCGTGGATATTCAGGTGGTGCCCAAGCCAAAGCATCCGCCGACACTGACCTGCTCGGCCGACCGTAGCGTGGTGTTTATCGGCGAAAAGGTGCAGATCACGGGCGACGGCAACTCACCCGATGGCGATACGCTCACCTACACGTGGCAGACCAATGGCGGCACAATCGTCGGCACCGGTTCGACGGTCGCTCTCGACACGACGGGCGCCGCCGCAGGCGCCTACACCGTGACGGGGCGCGTGGATGATGGCAACGGAGGCGCAGCGGATTGCTCGGTCGCGGTGACGGTGAATGCGCCGCCTCCGCCGCCGATGGCCAGCAAACTGAGCGAATGCTTGTTCGCGCCGGCCGGTTCGCCTCGCGTGGACAACGTTTGCAAACGTATCCTGGACGACGCGGCGTTGCGGCTGCAGAACGATCCGCATGCCACGGCCGTGATCATCGGCTACGCCGATCCGAAGGAGATGCATCCGGACAAACTGGCGCTGCTGCGCGCCAACAACGCCGTGAAATACCTGGGCGATAAAGGCATCGACGCGTCGAGGATTACCACACGCGCCGGTACCGGCCAGGTGGGCGGCGGCAAGGAAAACATGCGCATCGACTTCGTGTTTGTGCCGGAAGGCGCGACGTACTGAGGCGCTGACGGCCCAACGTTACTTCAGCTTCGGGCTCCGCGTCGGCAGAAAACGGCCGGCGCGGAGCCCGAACTTTTTTGCGCGGCGAGTCGTGGCGCGAGATTGCGCGTTTGCGCGGGCGGGCAAGATCTAGAATGAAATTCCTACAGATGAAGGCGCTGGCATTCGCCGCGTTGTGCTGCTGCGCTTTTTGCGCGCGGCCCGCGATGGCCCAGGTGTTTCGGCCGTTGGGCCCGGAGGGCGGCGACGTTTTGTCCTTCGGCGCGGACCCGGGAAATCCGCGGCACGTTTTTCTGGGCACGGCGGACGGCCATATTTTCGCGTCGGAGGACGGCGGCGAGCACTGGGAATTGCGCGGGCGCGCGGGGGCGCGCCTGGATTCGATAGTCACGGCGATACTCGTGGATCCGCGCGGCGGAGGAATTATTTACGCCTCGACCTGGACGCGCGACGCGGCGGCGGGCGGCGGCGTGTTTCGCAGCGGCGATGACGGACGAACGTGGGTTGCGGCGGGGCTTGCGGGCAAGGCTGTGCGCGCGCTGGCCTTCGCGCCGCCGGCGCCCGGCGCGGAACAGGACGCGACGCTCGTGGCCGGAGCGCTCGACGGCGTGTACCGCTCGCGCGACGCGGGCGCGACGTGGGAGCAAATTTCTCCCGTGGGCGACCCGGAATTGCGCAACGTCGATTCGGCGGCGGTGGACCCGGCCAACGCGGACATCATTTACGCGGGCACATTTCATTTGCCGTGGAAAACCACCGACGGCGGTCTGCACTGGAGTTCGATCCACGCCGGCATGATCGACGATTCCGACGTGATGAGTCTGCTGGCTGATCGCGCGCACGCGGGGCGCGTGTACGCCAGCGCGTGTTCGGGAATTTACAGGAGCGACAACGGCGGCGAGATCTGGCAGAAGGTGCAGGGAATTCCATATACGGCGCGGCGCACGGTGGAAATTTTGCAGGACCCGGCGAGGCCGGAGATCGTTTTCGCGGCGACCACCGAAGGATTGTGGAAGACCGCCGACGCGGGTTCGACGTGGGATCGAATCACGCCGGCCGATTGGTCGGTGACGGCAATGGTGGTGGCGGCGGGCGCGCCAGATCGCGTGCTGATCGGCGTGGAGCAGCGCGGCGTGATGGCCAGCGACGACGGCGGCGCGAATTTTCACGACGCGGACAGCGGATTTTTTCATCGCCAGATTTTTAGCGCGGCGGCCGATGCAACCGGGACCCGCGGGATTTTGATCGCTCTGGTCAACGCGCCGGATTTTCTTTTGGACTCGGGCGACGCGGGGCGCACCTGGCAACCGCTGGGGCAGGGGCCGGCGCAGGCGACGCTCGGCGGCATTTACGCGTCGCCGGACGGATGGTTGGCGGCGGTCGCCGACGGAGGACTCGAACGCTACGACGCGGCGAAATCGGCGTGGGTGCGCATAGGACGCGTTTCGGATTTGCCGCCCGCGAAATCGGCGGGGCGCCCGGAGGCGACGGTCTTGCGCGGGGCGCCCGTGAATTTCGGCGCGGTGGTGAGCGGCATGGCATTCGCGCGGGACAAATGGTACGCCGCGACGCTCGATGGCCTGTTGGAGTCGGCCGATCGCGGCGCGAACTGGAATCCCGTGCGGATCGGCGCGCTGGGCAAACTGCCGGTGGAATCCGTGTGGGCCTCAAGCGATGGCGGCGAACTGTGGGTCGCTTCGCTAATTTCCATCGCGCACTCCGTGGACGGAGGCGCCAACTGGGAGTGGATCGGCGTACCGCCGGGGCTCGGCGTGATCGAACGATTGGAAGTGGCTGGCGGAGATTCGGGCGGCTCCAGTGATTCGGCCGCGATTTTGATGGTCCAAACCTACGCGGGACTTTTTATCTCGCGAGACGCGGGCAAGACCTGGGACGAAACCGGCCACGGGTTGCCCGAGGCTCCCATTCAGGACGTGGCGGCCAGTGGCCCGAATTTCCTGGCGGCCATGCGCTTCGGAGGACTGTACCTGTCGCGCGACTACGGGCGGAGCTGGCGGCCCGTGAACGGTAATGCGGCGGAAGGTTTCTTTTCGGCGTTGCTGCCCGCGCCAAATTCGACGGCGATGCCGGGTACGGCAGCGGCCGGCGCTCCTGCGATTTTTTACGCGGCGTCTGCCACAGAGGGACTGTACGCGATTGAGATCGTGCCGGAGCCGGATTTGGCGACGAATGGTGACACCCGGCATTAGACCGGCGCCGCAGCTTTTTTTGCGTTCGTGTTCGCCCGGAGCATGAGATTTAAGAGAAATGCGTGGCTCGAGCGGCCTGAATTCCCGAAACAGTGCTGGCCCCGTTCCCGATTTTGTAAGTCTTGATTTTTCAGGCGTTTTGCGACGATTACGGGATATTTTACGAAATAATGCTTGCCGATCGTTCCGCAATGGGAATAAACTTCCGCTAGAGATACGTCACTATTATTGTAATAAGTCCTTTATTTTTAGCAGATGCGTGATGAGGTCCGATTTGGCACTGCCCTTGCTTTGAATTCTGGGACGGGGGGAACCACTCATGGGAACTGTAGCGCGCGCGGAAACACCGTCAACCCGGGCTTTGCCTTTGAGTTTACTGGTTGTGGATGACGAAGTGGTGACTCGCAGTTTGTGCGCAGAGGTGGCGGCGCAGGCGGGGCTGGAGGTTCGATCGTCGGAGACAACCGAGCAGGCGCTGGAGATTCTGGAGCAGTACCCGGTGGATATTCTTGTCACCGACCTGAAGGTGCCTCAACTTGGCGGGATTGACTTGCTGAAGCGCGTGAAGGCCACCTATCCGCAAATCGCCGTGATGGTGCTGACGCAATACGGCACGATCGAAACGGCAGTGGAGGCCACGCGGCTGGGCGCGCTCGATTACGTCACCAAACCGTTTCATGTGGACGATTTCCGGTCGAAGATCGAGCGCGTCGTGCGCACGATTGAATTGGCGCAGGAAAATCGCATCCTGCACGAAGAGCTGCGCAGCCGGCCCGGCTTCGGGGGATTGATCGGCGTGGCGCCGAAGATGCAGCGCGTTTACAAACTGATCGAAAAGGTTTCGCAGCACGCCTATCCCGTGCTGATTCTGGGCGAAAGCGGCACGGGAAAAGAACTGGTGGCGCGATCGATTCATTTTTCGGGGCCGCGGCGCGCGCGCCCCTTCGTGCCTGTGGACTGTTCGGCGCTGGTGCCGACGCTGATCGAATCGGAACTATTCGGGCACGTGAAGGGTTCCTTCACCGGGGCGCAGCAGGCGAAGCAAGGTTTGCTTGAGGCCGCGGGCGACGGCACGCTGTTTCTGGACGAGATCGGCGATCTGCCGGTGGATTTGCAGGCCAAGCTGCTGCGCGCGCTGCAGGAGCGGGAGATCAAGCCGGTGGGGGCGACAGATCGCGTGGCGATTCGCGCGCGAATCATCGCGGCGACGAATCGCGATCTGGAGGCCGCCGTGCGCGGCGGAACTTTCCGTCAGGACCTTTACTTCCGCTTGAACGTGGTGCAGATCAAACTGCCGCCGCTGAGAGAGCGCAAGAGCGATATTCCGGTGCTGGCGAGCACGTTCCTCGAAAAGTTCAGCGACGCAAAATCCTCCGCGCGCACGATCTCGGAAGACGCCATGCGCCGCCTGATGGCGTACGATTGGCCGGGAAACGTGCGCGAACTCGAGAACGCGGTGGAGCGCGCCGTGGCGCTGGGCTCTGGGCCGATTTTGCACGTCGGCGACCTGCCCTCGAACCTGCAGTACGCGCAACCCGATCGATTCCCGGAGCAGGGCGAATTGGTTCCGCTCGAAGAGCTTGAGCGCCGCGCGATCTTCAACGCGCTGCGCGAAACCAGCGGCGATAAACTGGCCGCCGCGCGCCTCTTGGGCATCGGCAAGACAACCCTCTATCGCAAGTTGAAACAGTACGAAACGGTTCAGTCGTAGCGGGAACCGGCTCCCGCCGGGCGCCCAGGCGGAGCGCACCCGAAACTCGCGTTTGAAGTGCTTGGGGCCTGCCGTTGGGCGATCCTGCGCGTCGTTATCCCCAGCTTCAATTTCTCGCCGCTAATTTCCTCGCCTGATTTTTCCTCCGGGAATGGGAAGCACGAGGCCCAACCGTTTCGGAGTGGGAAAACTGTCGCGCCGAAAATCCCGCGATTCCGCATGATCTCTTTTATTTTCAGAGGCTTAGAGCTTCGCGCTCCGTTGGCGATTCCGATGCATGGGGCATTGCGGAGGGCTCAAATCGTGTTCTCGAACAGAAGGCCGCTTCTTTGGTATCGGGGCGTCAGGAGAGCGATCGAAGTGCTTGCGTTCATCGGCGGGGCCGCGCTGCTGAGCTACGTGGTTCTGCGGCTGCGCTGGTAAAGGCGACTTGTGTCTGCCGAACTTTGGAGACGGATCTGGCGCGCGGGCGCGGTGACGGACCGAAGCGCCTGGCGCGCGCCGCCACAACGGGGCATCGCGGGCGCCGCCGCGCGGGGCGAGCCCGTCGCCGCGCTGCTGGAATTGGCCGCGCGGTCGCTGCTGGCGGCGAGCAACGCGCAGCGCGCGGGAGTCTGGCTGTTGAGGGAATTTGAGCGGGATGCGGGCGGCGGCGCGGCGCGCGGCCACGTGGTGGATTGCTCAGGAATTCCGCCGCCCGCGGAATGGAACCGCCTCGATTTGCCGGCGCCGCTTCTGGGCACTTTGTTGCGGAGCAAGGAACCATTGATCGTGGCCACGGATCGCGGAGCGCCGAATTCAGCGGAATCGTTTCCTGCGGCGGGGCCGTACGCGGGTGCGAAGCGTGTGGTTTGGATTCCGCTGCGCGCGCAAGACACGGCGCTGGGACTCGGAATGGTCGCGGACAGCCGCTCGCGGACGCTCGCGAACGCGTTCGCCGTGCGCGCGATTGCCGAAGAGTTGTCGCTGGCGCTGGCTTTGCGGCAGGAGCGCGTGCGCCGGGCGGCGGCCGATGCGGAGATCGAGGCGCGCGCGCGCATCCAAAATATGATTCATCGAGGCGCCGCGGCGGATACGATTCTTGGCGAGATCGCGCAGGCCGTGGAGCGCGCGGCGGGCGCGGAATTCGTGGCCATCGGGCGGAGCGGCTCGCCGGTGGGCGCGAGCGCCGGATGGGCGGGCGCGCCCTCCTGGCGCGTGTTGCTGATGCAGGAGCCCGTTCGCCAGCTTTGGGTGACGGCGCTCGAAGAGGGAAGAATGGTGGAGGCCGAAGCGGAAACGCTGCGCTGGCGCCGCCGCGACCGGGCGTCGCAACCGGAGCCCGCGGAGAATCCCGAAAACGGCGTGGCGCGATTGATCGCGCTGCCTCTGGCGGCAAGCGGCGCGCCGCTGGGAGTTCTGATGGCCGGACTGGGAACGCCCGCGCTTTCCAATGAAATCGTCGCGCATCTTGAATCGTACGCGGCTCTGGCAACCATGGCGCTCGATCGCGAGGCGTCGGCCGGGCACACGTCGATTCTGACGGCCGCCGTCAGCCACTGGCTTGAGACGACTCCGGAGCGGTTGCTGCTGCTCGATGCCAGCGGGCGGATCGCGCAGGCCAGCAGCGCGGCGTGCGCCGCGTTGCAGATCGGGCCGTCGATCGCGGCGGGCGCGCGTGTGGAGGATTTTTTCGTCGAAGGCGCAGCCGCAGCGATCGGGGAGTGGGTGGAAGCGCTGGCCGTGAATCGGCTCGGCCGATTTGTGGCCGCGCCCTCATCCGATCATGAACCTCCGGAACGCCCGGCGGGACAATTCGTTGCCGCGCCGCCGGAGCGTGCCGGCGCCGCGCCGATCGACGCGCTGCTTCGCGTGGGCACGGCGGTGCGCCTCAGCGCGCGAGCGCACCTGCCCGGCGCGCGGCACGCGCCGCATTCATGGCTCGTGGCGCTCGAAGAGCTGCAACCGGCGGCGCCCGCCGTCGCGGAAGAGGATCGCGCGGCATCGGAACTGAGCGGGCTGCTCGACTCGCTCGATAGCGGCGTGCTGGTGTTCGACGCTTCGGGGCGAATCCGCGCGGCGAACGATCGGTTCGCGCAAATGATGGGGCTCGATGCCCGCGCGGCCCGGGAGATGGGGACGCTAGAGAGCCTGGCCGCGGCGCTGCAACCGCGTTTCGCGCAGCCCGCGGCATTTGCCGCGCGCTGGCGCCAGCGAGCCAATAGCGCCGAGGAAGCGTCCTGGGACGAACTCGAAGTCGTGCGGCCCGCGCACAAAATTGTGGAGCGGTTTGTGCGCCCGGTGCGCGATGCGCGCGGCGCGCGCCTCGGATGGATTGAGGTCTATCGCGACATCACCAGCCAACGAATGATTCAATCGAAGCTTTTGCAGAACGAAAAAATGGCGGCGCTCGGCCAATTGGTTTCGGGCATCGCGCACGAACTGAATAACCCGCTGACGAGCATTCAGGGCTACGCGCAACTTCTGCTCAGCCGGCGGCCGGGCCCGGATCGCCTCGCGGACGCCCGGCGCATCTGCCAGGAGGCCGAACGCGCCGGGCGCATCGTCAAAAATCTTCTGCTGTTCGCGCGCGAGGCCAAACCCGAGCGCACCTCGGTGGACCTGAACGAAATCGTGGAACGCACACTGGCGCTGCGCAGCTACGAAATGAAAGCCGGAAACATTCAAGCCGAACTCGATCTCGATCCGAGCCTGCCGGCGATTCCGGCCGACGCCGGGCAGATGCTGCAGGTCGTGCTGAACCTGGTGGTCAACGCGGAGCAGGCGCTCGAGCAAGCCTACGGGCAAGATCCCGAACGCGAACTCGAGCGCGGACGGGGCCGCGGCCGGATTCGCATTCGCACGCGGCGCGTTTCCGAGCACAAACTTGCTCTGGAAGTTTCCGACGACGGCCCCGGCATTCCGCCCGAAGCTGTCTCGCGCATCTTCGATCCATTTTTCACGACAAAGGCGGCGGGCATCGGCACGGGCCTGGGGCTTTCGATCGTCTACGGGATCGTACGCGAGCACGGCGGTGAGATTACGGTTGAGAGCAAGCGCGGCCAGGGCGCGACGTTCGTGGTGGAGCTTTCCGCGCACGCCGCGCAGGAACGCGCACTGCAGGGCGTTTTGCCCGGCACCTTGCCGGGACCTGCGCAGGAGGATGACGCGGCAGCGTTCCACGCGCCGCTTGCGCCCGCCGCTTCCGCCGCGCGCACCCATAAGACCGGCGCGCGCGCCGAGCGGATTCTGGTCGTGGAAGATGAGCCGACGGTGGCCCAGTTGATCGCCGACGTTCTGGCCGAAGAAGGCTTTCGCGTGGACAAGCTGCTCGATAGCCGCGAAGCGATCGTGCGCGTGCGCACGCAGGGCTACGACCTGGTGGTCTGCGATCTGAAGATGCCGCACATGGACGGCCGCGCGTTCTTCCGTGCGCTCGCGAACTCCGACAGTCCGTTGCAACATCGTTTGATCTTTGTCACCGGAGACACACTCAGTCCACACACGCTGGAATTTTTAGAATCGAGCGGATTGCCTTACCTCGCCAAGCCGTTTCTGGTCGAGGAGTTGAAGCAGGTGGTGCAGCAGGCCATCGCGCGAGTGCATGCCGAATCGCCCGGCCCTGCCGGCGGAGCAAATTCCTGGCCACGAGCCAATGCGAGGAAAAAATGAGCATGAGCGGTCGCGTCATCTTCATCATCTCCGCCGATCCGGCGATCACGCGCGGCTGCATCCGCGAACTGATCTCGACGGGCGGGCAGTATCAGCTTCGGCTGGCCGCCTCGGTGGAGCAGGGACGCCGCGGATTTTTGCGCACGCCGCCGGCGGCGATTTTCCTGGACGAATCGGCGGTCGATTTCGAGCGGCGCAACGAAACGCTGTCCTCGGCGATTCCGCTGCTCACTGAGTTCGCGCCCGTGGTGGTGGCCGCCGAGCCGGAGCGCCAATTCGAGCTGGCGTTTCTGATCACATCCGGCGCCGTCGATTTCGTGGCGCGCACCGAGCCGTTTCTTCCCATCGCCGCGGGGCTGCTCGAGCGCCGCGTGCGCTCGAAGGAGACAACCGCCGACGGACTCGTGCGCTTCCCGGCCGAAAATCTGCATGACGATTTCGGCGAAATTCTGCGTCACGAGGTGAACAATCCCCTCACCGGCATCCTTGGGAACGCCGAACTGCTGCTGGCGCGCCGCAACAGGCTTCCGCTCGCCACCGTGCGGCGATTGCAGACAATCGCCGAGCTCGCCGTGCGCTTGCGCGAAACCGTTCGCCATCTCTCAAACGCCTGGGAAGCGCGTCCGGTCCGCACGGAGCGCGCCGATCGTGCCTCCACAGGCGCTGCCGCCCGCCCCGCGTGACGCTGATTACCCGATTTCTACGCAAGAAACATCGTCCGATTCGGGATTATTGACCGGAATCGATGGGGAGTTGCTGCTTGGCCCAGGCCAGAAGATCGGGGAGATCGGCGATGAAGATGCGCGCGGTGAAATCGGCGCTGGACGTGAGCAGGAATTTGCCGTCGGGCGAGAAGTTGGCGACGTAGACGCGATTGGTGTGGCCGGTGAGCGTGCCGAGCAGCAGGCCGGTTTCGGGATCCCAGAGTCGCGCGGTGTTATCCGCACTGGAAGTGGCGACGCGCGTGCCGTCGGGCGAGAACGCGGCGCTGGTGACCAATCTCGTGTGCCCGGAAAGCGTGGCGAGCAACGCGCCGGTTTCGGCGTCCCACACGCGGGCGGTGCGGTCGGAACTGGCGGTGACGATGCGTTTGCTGTCGCGCGAGAATTCCGCGTCATTTATCGAGGAGGCGTGGCCGGTGAGCGTTTGCAGCAGCGCGCCGGTTTCGGCGTCCCACACGCGCGCGGTGTGGTCGTAGCTGGCGGTGACGATCATTTTGCCGTTCGGTGAGAACACCGCGCGCGACAATCCGCCGGTGTGGCCCGAAAGCGTGTGCACTAACTGTCCCGTTGCGGCGTCCCAGACGCGCGCAGTGTCGTCGCCGCTGGCGGTGACCACGAGTTTGCTGTCGGGCGAGAACGTGGCCCACAGTACGGGCCCGGTGTGGCCGGTGAGAGTCGCAAGCAATCGGCCGGAACCCGCGTCCCACAGACGCGCGGTGCGATCGTGGCTGGCTGTGACGATTTGCTTGCCGTCGGGCGAGAATTCGGCGTCATTTAGCGCGCCGGTGTGGCCGGTAAGGGTTGCGAGCAAGCGGCCCGTGGCGGCGTCCCACACGCGCGCGTTTCCCCCTCCGTTGTCACCGCTCGCTGTGACGACGCTCTTGCTATCCGGCGAAAACGCCGCGGTGAAAACCCAAATGGCATCGGACGTGAGCGTCGCTACCGATTGGCCCGTGGCGGCGTCCCAGACGCGCGCGGTCTTGTCCTGGCTCGCAGTGACGACGCGCGTTCCGTCGGGCGAGAACTGCGCATCGCACACCAAACCTGTGTGACCTGTCAGAATTTCGACGGCGTGGCCGGCGTCGGTGTCCCACGCGCGCGCGGTGCCGTCTTGTCCGGCGGTGACGATGCGCGTGCTATCGGGCGAGAACGCGGCGGCCAGGACGACGTCGGTGTGCCCGGTAAGATTCGCGAGGAGGTTGCCGGTTTCGGCGTCCCACACGCGCGAGGTTTTGTCCTGGCTCGCGGTGACGATGCGGCGTCCGTCGGGCGAAAATTCCGCTTCGCGCACTTCGGCAGTGTGGCCGGTGAGCGTTGCGAGCGGATTGCCGCCGTCGGCTTGCCACTCTCGTGCGGTGTTGTCGGCGCTGGCGGTGACGATCTTCGTTCCGTCGGGCGAGAACGCCGCGTCGTAGACCGCGGCGGTGTGGCCGGTCAACGTAAAAGCTGCGTGGCCGGTTTGCGCGTCCCACACGCGCGCGGTGTTGTCGGCGCTGGCGGTGACGACGCGCGCGCCGTCGGGCGAGAACGCCGCGCTGTAGACCACGCCGCTGTGGCCCGAGAGCGTCGCGAGCGAGCGGCCGGTGGCGGCGTCCCACACGCGCGCGGTGTGATCGTCGCTGGCGGTGACGACGAGTTTCCCATCGCGCGAAAATCTTGCGGTGTACACCGCGCCGGTGTGGCCCGAAAGAGTCTCGAGCAGCGCGCCGGATTGCGCGTCCCACACGCGCGCGGTGTTGTCGCTGGCCGCAGTGACGATGTGCGTTCCGTCGGGCGAGAACATTGCCTTGCGGACTTCGGCAGTGTGGCCATTGAGCGTCGCGAGCAGATTCCCGCTCGAGGCATCCCACACGCGCGCGGAATTATCCTGGCTGGCGGTGACGATGCGAGTGCTGTCTGGCGAGAACGACGCATCGTTCACGGGGCCGGTGTGGCCGGTGAGCGTGGCGATCAGCTGGCCGGTTGAGGCGTCCCACACACGCGCGGTCTTATCGGCGCTGGCGGTGACGATGCGTTTTCCGTCGGGCGAAAATGCAGCCACGTAAACGGGACCGCCGTGATGCAAAATTAAATGTTCCAGAGGCCCTTCCAGAACTTTTCGCAGCGCGGTTTCCGCCGGTTCGGATGGCGAGCGCTCGGCGGCACCCACGGCCAATCGCAGCGCCGAATCGAGTTCGCCGAACGCCAGCGCCTGCTGCGATTGCGCGGCCAGCCGCGAAGAATCCGCCGCAGCCACCAGGCCAACGGCGCTGCGCCACGCCCAGATGGAAGCGGCCATGCCGATGGCCAGCGCCACCGCGGCGACCACCGTGATTTTCTGCACGCGGCGGCGGACGCGCTCGCGCCGCGCGGCGTCGGCTTCGTAATGCTCAACGCTCGATTCGATGAATTTGCGTTCCGCGGCGGTGAGCTGCAGCGGCTTCGAGATCAGCCAGGATCGCGCGCGCGTCAGTTTCAGGCCGGTGAGCAGCGCGTCGGTTTTATGTTCCGGCGGCGCGCTTTCCCAATCGCGCAGATCCTGTTCGAGCTGATCCTTGCCGATCAGAAATTCGCGTTCTTCGTCCAGCCAGCCGCGCAACAGCGGCCATTTGCGCAGCAGCGCTTCGTGCGCGACTTCGACGATCGTGACGTCGCGCTCCTTCTCGATGATCAGCAGACGCGCTTTGGCCAGCCGCTCGATCAGCGGGCGTGCTTCCGGAGGGAGCACGTCGAACGCGGAGGGGCGGCGCACGTATTCGCCTTCGGCGTTGACGCGAACCATCGCGGGAATGAACGCGTCGCGCAGTGCGCGCAAATCTTCGGGCGACGATTTCGCGGCGGCCAGCACTTCGTCGGCTTTGCGGCGCACGGCGTTTTCGAGCGGCGAAAGATGCGCCGCGTCGTCGCCGAGCGCTCGATAGGCTTCGAGCGTGAGATGTTTTTTCGCGCCGAAGCGGTCGTAAAGTTCGCGCAGCGCGAAGGCCAGCAGCGGCAGCGCGTCGTCGGTGGCGGCGTCGTGCATGGCGGCCATGATCATCGCGTCGTCCACGGTGAGGCCGGCGACGCGCGCGGGGCCTTCAATAATGTCGCGCACGCGCGCCAGCGGCATGGGCTTCAGCGAAAATTCCTCGAACGGCGCGGTCAGCGTGGGCGCTTCCTGAAGCTGGCCGAGATAATCCGAGCGCAGCGCCATGAGCACGAGGAAGGGCAGGTGTTCATGCTGTAGAGCGTTGAGCACGCGGAGAAAACGTTCGGCTTCGGTTTTATCGGCCGCGCCGAATAATTCTTCCGACTGATCGACGGTGATCACGATTTGCGCTTCGTTTGAGCCGTGCGCGGCGCGCAGATCGCGCGCCAGATCCGAAAGCGCGCGCGCCGGATCGGCTTCGGCAAACGCATCGCGCCACTGGCGCCAATTGGCGGCGGAGCCGAGCGAGATCGCGATGGACTGCGCCAGTTCTTCGAGCGGATGAAGCTGCGGACGGAACGGCGGCAGCACGATCCAATTTCGCTTTTCGCGCTTCAGGCGCGGCAGCACTCCGGCGCGCAGCAGCGAGGATTTTCCCGCGCCGGAGGCGCCGAGCACGGCAACCAGTTTTGCGCCGCCTTGCGCGCGCCGCGCGTTCAGCCGCTCGATCAGGCGGCGAATGTCGTCGTCGCGGCCGAAATAGATCGCCGCGTCGGCTTCATCGAACGCCAGCAGCCCGGGATACGGAGGGCGCTTGCGATCCCACTCGAAACCGCCGCGCGAGTTGAGCACAATTTCGGTGAGGCCGGCGGCCAGCCGCGCCAGGCCGCCTTCGCGATCCTTCAGCAGATCGAGATGCTGAATGTCGGGCGAGACGATGGTCTCTCCGGTGGGAGCTTCGATCAGCGGAAAAATCGCTTTGCCGAGAGCGCGCGCCTGAGTGAATTCCGCGAAACACCATTTGCTGTCAAACCAATTCTTGGTGAGGATCAGCAGCACTGCGTCGGCGCCGGCCATTTCGCGATAAAGCGTGCGCTCCCAATCGGCGCCGGGAGCCAGGCCCGCGTGCTTATCGAAATCGAGAAACGTCTCGGAGAAACCGTTGGCGTGCAGCCACGCGAGCAGGCGCGCGGCTTGCTCCGGATCGCGGCTGGAATGGCTGATGAAAATCTGCGACATCGTCGTGTACTTGGGGAGGATACTTCCGGGCGATTCGTCTGGCAAATGCCGGTGAGCAATGACGGAGATGCCGCGATGCGGCGCGTGGGTCGGTGGCCTGGGGAACAGAATCAGCGAATCTGAAAAGCGAAAACCCCATCCCTTGTCCCCTACGGCGGACAAAGGATGGGGCGTGGTTGTGTGTCGGGATTCGCGGTTCAGCTACTTGAGGTTGACCGTGAATCCGGTGGCCAGCTCAAAGTCGTTGGCGGCTGAGTTAAAGGTATAAGTCGTAGTGCACTCGGAGCAGGTTTGGTTTTCGGTGCTGTTGATCTCGGCGCGAACGTAATCCACTTCGAGGAACCGGATGCCCCAGGCTCCGTGGTTCCAATCGACACCGCCGCCGGTTTTGAATGCGAAACCATTGCCCTTGGTGCTGCTGGTGTACTGGGTGGAGGAGCACGTCTCGTCGTCACCGCCCGTCGCCGGTGAGCACTTTTCCGTATAGCCTTCGTGAACATGCGCTCCGCCGACCAGGAAGTGGGTGAACAGCGTGAAATTGCCCACGCGCTGCGAGATTTTTGGCCCGAACGTGTAGGTGTACATGTCCTGGCGCAAAATGTCTGTATACCCATCATCTTCGACGGACGGTGCTTCGCTATCGATCGTTGCGGTGCCGTTGTGGCCCGTAAAATTCGCCTCTAAACCGATGTGCTTGTTGAGGTTATAAGTAAATGCGGCCCCGTAGCCGTTAAACGTGGGATCGAAGTCATAGAGGTTGTTCGTCCCAAACGAATAGCCCGCGAATAGATTGATCTTGCTATCTTGCGCGTGCGCCGGAGCGCTCGCCAGACACATCAGCAATGCAAGCACTGACACCCCAAGAACCACGTGCTTTTTCATCTTTCCAATCCTCCTTAAGGATTCAATCGGAATCTCCGATTGCGACGTCGTTTGTGTGCAGAAAATGTTACGATCCGCGTAGCCTCGCGTCCATCCGAAATCGCTTTTTACGTGCTTGCTATGCACCCCCATCGGTAATCGGATTCATGTTGCTTGCGGTCGCCCGAGCGCGCTTCGCGAGGCGGGAGTGATATGCTACGGCCTCGTCGATCTCGCAAAATGGGGAAAGCGTCGGCCTGTTGCGCGCCGTTCGCGAGCGCGCACGGCGGAAGGGAGGGCTCGTGAAGATCGTGGATGTGCGCGAAATCACCAAGCCGATCGCTTCGCCGATTCGCAACGCCTATATCGACTTCTCGAAGATGACGCTGAGCCTCGTCGCCGTTATCACCGACGTGATTCGCGACGGCAAACCGGTTGTGGGTTATGGATTCAATTCCAACGGGAGATACGGACAGGGTTGCTTGATCCGCGAAAGATTTCGGCCTCGGATTCTGGAGGCCGCGCCGGAAAGTTTGCTTGACGCCCGCGGCGACAATCTCGATCCCGCGAAAATATGGGCTTGCATGATGACGAACGAGAAGCCCGGCGGGCACGGCGAGCGCTCGGTTGCCGTCGGGACGATCGACATGGCGGTGTGGGACGCCGTCGCCAAGATCGCCGGGCAACCGCTGTTCGAGCTGTTGGCGGCGCGCTATGGCAACGGGAAATCGAACAAGCGCGTTTTTGTTTACGCCGCCGGCGGCTACTACTACCCCGGCAAAGACCTGGACGCGCTGAAGCGCGAGATGCGCGGCTACATCGAGCGCGGCTACACGGTGGTCAAGGCGAAAATCGGCGGCGCGCCGCTGGACGAAGATTTGCGGCGCATTGAGGCTGTGCTCGGCGTGCTCGGACCGGGCCAGCGGCTGGCCGTGGATGCGAATGGGCGGTTCGATCTCCCGGCGGCGCTTGCGTACGGAAAGGCGCTATCGCAATTCGATTTGTTCTGGTACGAAGAGGCCGGAGATCCGCTGGATTTCGCGCTGCAGGCGGAATTGGCGCGCGAATATCCGGGCAGCCTGGCCACGGGAGAAAATCTTTTTTCCATGCAGGACGCGCGCAATTTAGTTCGCTACGGCGGCATGCGCCCCGATCGCGATTGGCTGCAGTTCGATTGCGCGCTGAGCTACGGCCTGGTGGAATATCTGCGCACGCTCGCGATGCTGCGCGAAAACGGATGGTCCGCCGCGCGCTGCGTTCCGCACGGCGGGCATCAGATGTCCTTGAACATCGCCGCCGGACTGGGGCTTGGCGGCAACGAATCGTATCCGGATTTGTTTCAGCCCTACGGCGGCTTTCCCGATGGCGTGCGCGTCGAAAATGGTTTCGTCACTATGCCGGACCTTGTGGGCATCGGCTTCGAGGGCAAAGCCGATCTGTACCGCGAAATGAAAGCCTTGAGCGATTGACGGACGCCGCTGCGCCGCGGCGAGACATCGATGAAAAATCGCTTTCCAAAACTTTACGTTCAAGTTTTCATCGCCATCATTCTGGGAATCCTCGTCGGCTATTTGTTTCCCCACTTCGCGCCAAAACTCAAACCGCTGGGCGACATTTTCATCAGGTTGATAAAGATGCTACTCGCGCCGGTGATTTTCACAACGGTGACGGTGGGCATCGCGAAAATGGGAGACATCAAGGCCGTCGGGCGGATCGGCGTGAAGGCGCTGGTTTATTTCGAGGTGGTGTCCGCGTTCGCGCTGGTCATCGGACTCGTCGTTGTGAACGTGGTGCGGCCCGGCGCGGGGATGAACATCAACCCCGCGACGATCGACGCCAGCGCCGTGGCCGCGTACACCACGGCGGCGCAGCACCGCACGGCGCTCGATTTCATCCTGAACATTATTCCGTCGAGCGCGGTGGGATCGCTGGTGGATGGAAATATTCTGCAGATCATTCTGGTGTCCGTGTTGTTTGGAATCGCGCTTTCGCGCCTCGGCGCCAAAAAAGACCGCGTCGTGGAAGTGCTCGATGGCGTGCTGCAGGCGCTCTTCGGGATGGTGCGCATCGTGATGGTCGTCGCGCCGCTCGCGGCGTTTGGCTCGATGGCCTTCATCGTCGGCGAATATGGCCTCGGCACGATGGTTTCGTTCGGCAAATTGATGGCCTGCGTTTATCTGACGTCGCTGGTCTTTATCGCGGGCGTGCTGGGCCCGATTGCGTGGCGCTGCCGCATCTCGCTGTGGAGTTTTCTGCGGTACATAAAGGATGAAATCCTGATCGCCTTCGGCACCTGTTCCACCGAAGCGGTGATGCCGCAGATGATGGAGAAACTCGAGCGCCTCGGCTGCGAGCAATCGCTGGTGGGCATGGTGCTTCCGGCGGGCTATTCGTTCAACGCCGATGGCACGTCGATTTACCTGACGATGGCTGCGATTTTTGTGGCGCAGGCGACCAACACGCACTTGTCGTTGCGCGATCAGCTTGTGGTGCTGGCGGTGCTGCTGCTTACGTCGAAGGGATCGTCGGGCGTGGCGGGTTCGGGTTTTGTCACGCTGGCGGCCACTCTGGCTTCGATGGACAAGATTCCCGTCGCCGGTCTCGTGCTGCTGCTCGGCGCGGACAGCTTCTTAAATCAATCGCGCGCAGTAACCAATTTGATCGGCAACGGCGTCGCCACCATCGCGATCGCGCGCTGGGAAGGCACGTTCGATGAACGCACGGCGCATCGCGTGCTCGCCGGCGCCGCGCCGGGCCGCGCTCAGGAGCCCGTCGAAGAGTAGTGGCGCACGCCGCGCTGCCAGAACCACAGCGCCGCGGCGATGCACGCGGCTGTGACCAGCGGCACAAACGGCGCGTAATGATAAAAGCGCGCGCGGTGCAGCAGCCGCACCGCCGGATAAAACGTCGCGAAGCCAAACGGCACGATCCAGCTCAAGAAAAACTGGATGTAGCCCGAATAAATTGAGAGCGGATAGCGGCCGAAAGCGATCAGGTTCCACACCGGCGCGGAAATTCCGATGCGGTCCTCAAACCAGAATGAACACGTGCTGAGAATCAGAAAAATCGAAAGGTAGATCGCGCCGCCGCACAGCGCGAAGACCACCAGGAGCAGCACATCGAGCGCGCTCCAGTGATAACGCAGATATCGCCCCGACCACACCACGATCACCACGCCCGAGAAAATCTCTTGCATGGATTCGATGCGAAAATTTTCAAAGATCACCTGAAACAGAGAGGCCACGGGGCGCACCAGCACGCGGTCGAATTTTCCCTCCATGATGAATTCCGAACCGAAATCGTATAGGTTCGGACTGAGCACGTTGAAAATGCCGTAGGGAATCAGCGAGAAACCGTACAGAAACACGATTTCGTCGAAGCTCCAGTCCTGCAGCCGTGGAACATTGCGAAACAGGATGAAAACGAATGCCAGCGCGAAGACCGTCGCCGCGAAGCTGGTCGCCAGTCCAATCCAGAAATCGCCGCGATAGCCCACGCGTACCTTCAGATACTGCGTGAAATATTCGCCGAGCAATCCGAGATGGCGTTTGGCTTCGTGCATGCGCATCTAGCCGCCGTGAATCGTGATTTTGCGCGAGGCGCGCAGCCACCACACGTGCCCCAGCGCGAGCAGCGCGATCACCCAAGCCCACGCGAGGCCGATCGCGCGCCACGCCGCACGGCCCGACAACTTGCCGAGATATATTTGCAGCGGCGTCGAAGCGATATGTTCGAACGGCAGAAACGCGAAAACGATCTGCGCTCGATGCGGGAACAGCGCGATCGGAACCAGCAGGCCGGAGAGCAGCTCGATCAGCCAGAATTTCGCGCGGATCAGCGACAGGATGGATTTGAGCGGAATCGCGCACGTCCCGATCATGAAATTGATCGCGGCCATCAGCAGGAAACTCGCGATGACGGCGATAATAAAAAGACCAAACTGCGCGGCGGACGCGGGAGCGCGCATCGGAAAGATCAGCGCCACAAGCACCGCGGTGGGCGCGGTGAGCAGGAGTAGCCGAAACGCCGATTCACCGGCGGCGCGCGAGATCCACATCCACTGAATCGAAACGGGCTTGATGAAATCCATGGCGATCTTGCCTTCGATCACTTCATAGGCCATCTCTTGATCGATCGTGTTCCAGTAAAACGAGCGAATGATCCAGCCGACCGCAACGTACGTGAGCATCTGCGGCAGGCTGTAACCGGCGATCGTCATGCCGGCGTGGCCCGCGCTCGCCGCCGGTCCGTAAACCGCGCGCCAGATGAAATAATAAATCGTGACGTTAAAAAGGTAGGTGAGGATTCCGGCGTAGTAGCGCAGGCGAAACGCCAGAATATTGACGAAGCCAATGCGCGCGAATTCGCCGTACGGCGCCAGGGCGTGGGCCCGCGCGGACATCAGGAATTGACCTCATGCAAAGCTTCGCCGGCGTAAATGCGCTTGATCAATTCCTCGATCGGCTCGTCTTCGATCAGCAGGTCGCGGATTTCCACGGTGCCGAGAATCTGGCGGATCAGGTCGGCGGTGGAAACCCGCGTGCGATCGAAGGAGATGCGCCAGGTGAGTTCGTCGACGCGTTCGAGTTTCAGGCCCTCGCGCTCGATCGCGGCGAGCTGCGGAAGTTGTTCTTTGTCGCGCAGCGCGAATTTCACCTGCTTGGTGCGCAGAAGTTTTTGTTTCAGCAGCGCGAGCGGGCCGTCGTAGAGCAGCCGGCCGTGGTCGATGATCATGATGCGGCGGCAGAGCTCTTCGATATCGTCAAGGTCGTGCGTGGTGAGCAGCACAGTTGTGCGATAGCGCTGATTGATGGCGCGCAGGAAATGGCGGATGTGGTCTTTGGCCACAACGTCGAGCCCAATCGTCGGCTCGTCGAGAAAAAGCAGCGGCGGGTTGTGCAGCAGCGCGGCGGCCAGATCGCAGCGCATGCGTTCGCCGAGCGAAAGTTTGCGCACCGGCGTATTCAGATAATCGCGCAGGCCGAGAATTTGATCGAAGGTTTCGATGCGCTCGTCGAAATCGCGCTGCGAAACGTCGTAAATGCGCCGCAGCAATTTCAAGGATTCGATCACGGCGATGTCCCACCAAAGCTGCGTGCGCTGGCCGAAGACCACGCCGATCGTGCGCACGTAGGCGGTGCGTTCGCGCCAGGGCACGAAGCCGTTGGAAAGCAGCTCGCCGGAACTCGGCACCAGAATGCCGGTGAGCATTTTGATCGTGGTGGATTTGCCGGCGCCGTTCGGACCGATGTAGCCGACCATTTCGCCCGGCTCGATCTCAAATGAAATCTTGCTGACAGCCTCGACGGTGCGGTATTCCCGGCGAAACAGATTGACGACGCCTCCCCAAAGCCCTTCGCGGCGATGGAAGCTGCGAAAATTCTTGCTGAGATCGCGGACCGAGATCAGCGGGGAATTCGGCACAGGCAATGAATTTTAGCACGCGCCCGCGCGCGAATGGCTATGCCGGCCGAGCGCTCAGGTTCTGAACAGAACGTCTTCACGCTCGAACAATTTGACGGCGATGGACAATGCCGCCGCGGCGTACACGCACGACGAAATAAAAATCAGCGCGATGTAGTTCCAGTGATACGTGCCCATCAAAATCTCTTTGCTCACAAGGCTGGTGCTGAGTATGGGAACAAGCGCCAGGCGCGCGCTCAGCTCGACGCCCGGCAGCACGGAAACGATCGTAGGCACCACGACGAGGATCGTCATCGGCTGCAAATAGCTTTGCGCCTCCTTGTAGCTTTTGGCGTACAGCGCGATCGCCAGCAGCGCCGCGGAAAACAGCACCGCGAGCGGCAGTACCATCACGAACACCGCCGCCACCGATTCCGGATTGATCGAGAGCGTGAAGCCGCCCGCACGGCCGCCATCCGTCAGGCTCATCAGCAGGCCCCTGCCGATTCCCAGCGAAACGCTCATCGAGAGCACGGCGAGAAACGCGGTCGCGAGCGAGGCCGTTAACACTGTGAAGAATTTCCCGAAAACAAGATCGGTTCGCGAGACCGGGCTCGAAAGAATCGTTTCCATCGTGCCGCGTTCTTTTTCGCCGGCCGTCAGATCGATCGCCGGGTAGATCGCTCCGGTCAGGCAGAGCAGGATCACGATGTACGGCACGATGCCGCCGACGATCTCGCCCGTGGTTTTTTCCGGCGATGCGACATTCTGTTCTTTGATATCGAACGGATGAACCAATGTATCCGGGATGCCTCGCGACTCGAGCCGCCCGCGCACCGTGCGATCGCGCAGATCGCGAAAGAATTTCTGCACGCGATCCGCGGCGATGCCCGATTTCATATCGCCCTCGTATTCGTACACCGTGACGGCCGCAGGCGTGCCCGCCGCCAAAGCGGCATCGAAGCCGGGCGGGATTTCCACCGCGGCGCGAATGCGCTTGTCTTCAATTTCCTGGGCGTAATCCGCGGCGGCTGGCACAACCTCGATATCGGATTGCGCGCGCAGCTCGGCCGTCACGCCCGGAGAATCCGCGCCGCCCACGATCATCACCTTGGGCACTTCCTCCATCGCGCGTCCAACGATTTCCGCCGAGAGCGCGCCGATGCCGATCGTCAACAGCGGCATCAGCAGAATCGGAACCACGATCATGGAAATCAGCGCGCGGCGATCGCGCAGCGCATCCTTCATCTCCTTGCGGTACACGATGCCGATGTCGCGGAGTTTCATTGCTGCACCACGGCCATGAAAATATCTTCCAGGTCATGCCGTGCGTAACGCGCGCGCAGATCGGCCAGCGTGCCTTCGGCCAGCAGGCGTCCATGATGAATGATGCCGATCGTGTCGCAAAGTTTTTCCGCTTCGCTCATCACGTGCGTTGAGAACACCACGGTCTTGCCGCGCTCGCGGCATTCGCGGATGAAGCCGAGAATCGTGCGCGCCGCCATCACGTCGAGCCCGCCCGTAGGCTCGTCGAAAATCATCACCGGCGGATCGTGCACCAACGTCCGCGCGATCGAGACTTTCTGCTTCATGCCGGTGGAGAGCGCGTCGCAGCGCCGCCGGCGGAATTCATTCATGCCCAGCCGCTCGAAAAGTTCATCGATGCGGCGGCGCAGCAGAGTTTCGTCCACGCCGTGCAGCCGGCCGAAGTATTGCACCATCTCTTCGGCGGTCAGCCTCGCGTAGAGCGCGGTAGCAGTGGAAAGGAATCCGATGTTGCGGCGGACCTGCTCGGCCTGAGTTTCCGCGTCAAAGCCGGCGATCGTGGCGCGTCCTTCCGTCGGCGCCAAAATCGTCGCCAGCATGCGCAGCGTGGTGGTCTTGCCGGCGCCATTCGCGCCCAGCAGCCCATAAATTTGCCCCGGCGCGCAGCGGAAAGTTACGTCCTGCACGGCGCGCAGCTCGCCGCGCCCGGCGTCATGAAATCGCTTTCCCAGTTGATGTGTTTCGATCATTGAAAGCACTGCGCTCCGCGCGACGGGTTGAAGCACTGCGCTCCGCGCAGACGATTAAAGCAATGCGCTCCGCGCAGACCGGGCGGAAGCGTCGCGATCCACACCGCGATTTCCAGTATCGCGCTCCGCGCAGCCCGCGCACGCAATCACGCGCGGCCGGAGTGCCTTCCGGTTACTCCCCCAGTATCTTGATGACGATTTTCTTCGGCCGCAGCCCGTCGAGCTCGGCGTACACAATGCTCTGCCACGGCCCGAGTTCGATTTTTCCGTCGGTGAGCGAGAGCATCACCTGTTGCCCGAGCAGCAGCGCCTGGAAATGCACGCTCGCGTTGCTTTCTGTCCGCGTGGCGTGTTTGTAATCGCTGCGAAGCGGCGCGATTTCCGCGAGCCACGCTTCCATGTCGGTCTGCAATCCCGGCTCGTCGTCGTTCACGAAAATCGCCGAATTCGAGTGCAGCGAGCTCACCAGCACGATGCCGTCGTGCAGCCCGCTTTTTTCCACCGCGAATTTCACGTTCGATGTGATGGTGATAAATTCGCGCTGCTTCTCGGTCTTGATCGTGATGTAGTCGGTGTGAATTTTCATGGAAGTCGTCTCCTCAAACGGCGGCGCAAATTCTAGCGAATAATCACGGCGAATGAAAAGCGGCGGGCGGGCGGTGCGTGCCGCGCGTCAATCCTTGCGGCAAGTGGGGCAATGCTTCGCGTCGTAATGATCCGGCGTGACGCAAAACACGTTATTGCACTGGATGCAGATGCGATGCAGCGTCGCCCCGGCGGGCGCCGCGTGCCCGGGCGCCTGACCTGACCCATGTTCCGACGGCGACTCGTTTGTTGTGGATTCGGGGCTCATGGCGCGATTCTAGCACACGGCCGCGGGCGCGGCACCCGTGAGCGCGCAGCCCGGCGCGATGAATTCTGTGCTGGCGGCGCGCGCGCAAGACGGTATAGCATCAGCCCAGATAGGGTCAGTAGAAGCCAAAGCCAGCGGGGCGCGCCGTCGTGCGGCCGCATCCGGCGAAATTTGCTAAACTTTTGCGCTTCGGTCAGATCGTGGCAATGCGCTCCGCGCGGTGGTTTGAAACAGCGCGGTCTGCGCAACCGTTTATAGCGAAGCGCTCCTTGCACTCCGGAGCGGCCGCGAACGAATCAGCGGAGGCATGCGCGTGGCGCTGAAAAGGCGGATCTGGTTGTTGCTGGGAGCGGCCGCGGCACTAGCGGTTTTGCTCCTGGTTTTGAACGCCCGCCGCCCGGCGGCGCGCGTCGCCGTCGTGCCCGTCACGCGCGAAAATCTGAGCACCTCGATTTCCAGCAACGGAAAAGTGGAGCCGATTTCGCCGCACTCAATGCGCGCTGAGATGGACACATTCGTCACGCGCGTGCTCGCCACCGAGGGCCAGTCCGTGCACCGCGGGCAATTGCTGGTCGAACTCGATGACGCCGCCGAACTCGCCTCGCTCAACGAAGCGCGCGCGCAATTGGCCACCGAAGAAGACGCTCTGCGCACCGCGCAATCCGGCGGCCGCGCCGATGCGCGCGCCAAGATCACGGGCGACGTCGCCGCGGCCGACGCGCGCCGCGACGCGCTGCTCCAGCAAAATGCCGCGCTCACCAATCTCGTCGCGCAGCAAGCCGCCACGCCCGCCGAACTTGCCGACAATCGCGCCCAGCTCGCCGCCGCGCAGGCCGACGCGCAGCAAGCCGAAAAAGCGCAGGACGAATTTCGCCGCCAGCTTGCGCTCGACGCGCAGGAGGACGGGCTGCTCGCCGAGCACTACCGCGATGAAGTCCGCGACCTCAGCGATAAAGTGAATTCCGCCAGCGTCATCGCGCCGGCCGACGGCACGCTTTACTCCTTGCCCGTTCACGCCGGCGATTTCGTTCACACCGGCGATCTGATCGCCGAGATGGCCGATCTGCATGAGGTCCGCGTGCGCGCCTTCATTGACGAGCCGGAACTCGGCGGCCTCGAGGAAAATCAAACCGTCGAAATCACCTGGGACGCGCTGCCCGATCGCGTCTGGACCGGCCACACCGAAATGGTGCCCAAGCAAGTGGTGCCGCACGGCACGCGCAGCGTCGGCGAAACGCTCTGCTCGGTCGAAAACGAAAAACTCGATCTCATCCCCAACATCACCGTGGACGTGCGCATTCTTCTCCGCGAGCGCCCCAACGTGCTCGTGGTGCCGCGCGGCGCCGTGGCCATCGACGGCAATCGCCGCTTCGTTTACGTCGTCGTGGACAATCGCCTCTCCCGCCGCGAAATCGTTGTCGGAATCGCGTCGCCCGTCTCATATCAAGTCGTCTCCGGCCTCAACGAAGGCGACCTTGTCGCGCTGCCCGGCGAAGTGCAGTTGAAGGACAAGATGAAGATTCAGCCCGTGACTCCCGAATGAGCCGGCCGAGTGCGCGGGCCGCCTGCGCGCTGCTTCTGAGCGCTGCGCTTATTTGCGCCGCGCGCCCGGCGCAAACCAATCCACTCGCCGATGCCCAGCGCCTTTTCGATGCCGGCCAGTACAGCCAATCGGCGGATCTTTTGAGCGCCGCCATCGCAAAGTCGCCCAACGATCCGCAACTCGATTTTTTGCTCGGCCGCTGCTACTACGAATTGGGCGATTTCGCGAGCGCGATCGCCAGCTTTGAGAGCGGCGTCAATCTCGCGCCGCAGGATTCGGTCGGCCACGATTGGCTGGGCCGCGCTTACGGCCGCCGGGCCGAGCAGGAAGTGCTCTTCAACGCGTACGCGCTTGCGCGAAAGACGCGCCGCGAATTCGAGACCGCCGTGGTCCTCAAGCCGTCGAACCTTGAAGCGCAGCGCGATCTGATCCGTTTCGATATGAACGCTCCGTCGGTCGTCGGCGGCGGCGACGACAAAGCGCAGCACGAAATCGACGACCTCGCCAACGTCGATCCGCTCGAAAGCGATCTCGCCCGAGCCGAATTTTTCGCCACCAAGAAACGCTACGACGAAGCCGATCAGCTCTATCAGAAAATTCTGGCCGATCCCAAGCGCGTCGGCGTCGCTCTCGAAGCCGCCGACTACTATCGCGATCGCGCCGACGCGGCGCATATGTCCGCCGCGGTCGCTGCCGCCGCCAAACTCGATCCCACCGACCGCCGCCTCGCTTACTACCGCGGAGTCGCCGACGTCATCTCGGGCCAGCGCCTGGCCGAAGCCGAACAACTTTTGCGCTCGTATCTCACCTCGATCCCCGAAAATTCCGAGATGCCTTCGCATTCCTCGGCGCTCGAATGGCTGGGCGCGCTCTATGAAAAAGAAGGCCGAAATTCCGAGGCCGCGCAGGAGTATAAATCGTGCCTGGATCTCGATCCGCACGATCGCGCCGCGCGCGACGGCCTGCACCGCCTCGGCAAGGGGTAGCCGAGCTTCTGAAGAGGCATTGTGATCATCACCGGCCAAATCTGGACCGTAGCGATTGAGGCCCTCTGGGCCAATAAGCTGCGCGCCTTCTTGACCACGCTCGGCGTGATCATCGGCAGCGCCTGCATCGTGCTGGTCTTCACCATCGCGCTCACCGGCCGGCGCTACGTCATCGCGCAAATCGAAGGCGTCGGCTCGAACCTCGTGTACGCGCAGCTTGAGGTCAACACCGACCATCCCTCGATGCTCAGCGACAAACTCACGGTCGACGATATGGAGGCCGCGCGGCTGGCCATCCCCGGCGCCGTGGCCGTGGCCGGCACGCGCGGCATTGAGGAAAACGTTCTCGCCGGCGACGAAGAGCGCTCCGTCAGCCTCGTCGGCGTCACCGAAGGTTTTCAGACCATTCGCAATCTTTTGGTTCTGCAAGGAAGATTTCTTGATCCCGAAGACATGGCCTTGCGCAGCAAGGTCTGCCTGATCACCAAGGATCTCGCGACAAAAGTTTTTCCGTACGAAGACCCGGTCGGCAAAAATCTGCGCGTCGGAGAAGTCAGCTACACGGTGCTGGGCGTTTTTCAGGAGCGCACCGCGACATACGGCCTCTCCGAAATTCAGCAGTACACCGTGCTCGTGCCCTTTCCCGTGATGGAGTATTACACCGGCGATAGCGGGCTTGACGTCCTCTACGTCCAGGCGGCCACGCCAGAGATGGTCGGATCGGTGACCGGGCAACTCGAAGCGCTGCTGCGCGATCGTCATCCCGGCCGCGCCAGTTACGCCGTGCTGAATTTGAGCGCGATTCTGGACGCCGCGCGCAAAATCGCTTTCGCGCTGACGATCGTCCTCCTGCTGATCGGTTTCATCGCGCTGCTCGTCAGCGGCATCGGCATCATGAACATCATGCTTGTCACCGTAACCGAGCGCACGCGCGAAATCGGCATTCGCAAAGCGATCGGCGCGCGCCGCAGCGAGATACTTTCGCAGTTCCTGCTCGAAGCTTTCATGATCAGCGCCTTCGGCGCCGTCGTCGGAATCCTGATCGCTCTCGCGATTCCCGTGGCCGTTCGGCCGCTGTTGCCCGGCAATTTGCGCGTGCCCGTGCCATGGGAATCGGTGGTCGCCTCGCTGGTGGTGTCCTGCGCCACTGGCGTGCTCTTCGGCTATCTGCCTGCCAGCAAGGCGGCGCGTTTGCAACCCACCGAATCCTTGCGCTACGAATGAGCGTCAGCCGGGAGTATCATTTATCGCTGCGCGCGGCTCGATCGGCGCGCGCCGCACGAAGGGCATCGCGAAGATGAAACGCGCTCGATACATTGTTGCCGCCGCTGTTGCCATCCTTGCTTGCGCCGCCGCGCGCGCGCAGCAGCCGCCGCCCGCGCCCGCCGCGCCGCTTCCCGACGCGCCCGGCCAGCGCACTCTCACGCTCAAGGAAACCGTGGCTCTCGCCGTGCGCAACAGCCGCGATCTGCAGCTCGCGCGTCTGGAATACACCGTCGCGCAGCGTGAGGCCGGCAGCCCCGCCGCCGCGTTTCTTCCCAATATTTACGTGGGCAGCGGTGCGGCCTTCACGCACGGCCTGCCGCTTCTCGCCGGCGGAGGCGTGCCCGCGATCTTCACCGCCTCCTACACTCAGGACCTCTTCGATCCCTTGCTGCGTTCCCAGGTGCGCATCGCGCAGGAACATGCGCAGGCGCAGGAAATCGCCGTGGATGGCGTGCGCGACTCTGTGATGCTCAAGGCCGCCAGCGAATATCTCGAGCTGGCGAAAGTGCGCCACGAACTCGATCTGATGCGCGACGAACAATCGAGCGCGCAGAAAATTCTCGATCTCATGCGCGATCGCGTCGCCGCCGGCCAGGAATTGCCCATCGAAAGCGTGCGCGCCGAACTCGGCGTGGCCCGCGCCGAACAACAAATCGCGCAGCTTGAAGATCGCGACGCAACTCTCTCCGCCGATCTCGCGGACCTCACCGGCCTGCCCGATGGTCAGACTCTCGCCGTGAATCCCGAGGAACTTCCCGCCGCCGCCGGCGTCAGCGTGGACGATCTGGTGAATCAAGCGGCGTTGAACAACACCGATCTGAAGCAGGCCGAAACGCTCCAGCAATCGAGCGAATTTGAATTGAAAGGCGCGCGCGGCGCCTATTGGCCCACGATATCGCTGGTCGGCCAGTACAATCTTCTGAGCCGCGCGAATCACTTCAACGAATTCTTCAATAAATTTGAGACCAACAATTTTCTCGTCGGCGTCGAAATTCAAATCCCGCTTTTCGCCGCCCGCAATTCGGCCACGCTGCAATTGGCGCGCGCCGATCTGGCCTCCACCACCTTCGCCGTGGAACAAAAACGCAGCGAATTGTCGCGCGCCGTCCAGCAACAGGCGCGCACGGAACACGAAATGGAACTCTCGAGCCGCGTCGCCAAACTCGAATTGCAGCTCGCCGAGGACAACCTCAACAACCTCGAAGCCCAATATGACCAGGGCCGCGCCCCCCTGAAAGACCTCGAAGCCGCTCACCTCGACGAAACCCAAAAATGGCTCGCCTTCCTCGACGCCGATTTCGCGAGGCAGCAAGCCCAGCTCCAATTGCTCCAAATCACAGGCCAAATCTCCACCGCCCTCCAGTAGCCGCCGCGCCGGCACTCGGGCCGGTCGGGCCGAGGATCGAGAAAACGGATGCGTGCGTTGGGACCCTCCCCCCCTACCCTGTTTTTTGGAAGTGTTGATTCTAAACGACTTTAAGTCCTTTGTTTTGGAAGTGTTGATTATAAAGGACTTTAAGTCCTTATTCCCAGAAGTGTTGATTCTAGGAGAGTTGAAAGCGTTAAGAATGAGCGAGATGCGAGAAGTTGAAAAATTCCCAGAACTGTTGATTCTGGAAGAGTTGCGGCGCGAAACGTGCGAAATTAAAGGGTTTTTGAGAGGGGTTTTTGGGCGCGGGTCGATTGGGAGTGCGAGGCGGGAGGGCGCAGGGAAGACGAGAGCGCCGGGCGGCGGGATAGGCGGCGATGCGGATTCGCGATTCACGCGGGAAGTCTAGCACAGTGATAACCCACGATGCAATATAACAGATGTGGTATTCTATTCGAAGTGCTGTGGAAATTCTTTCGAAGTGTGGAACGCGGGGAACATCCCGCCTGTCCCCGGGGCTCATTCACGAAATGCTCGAACTTGGAATTGACGCGACCTTCTGGCCCGACGAAACCCTCACCAAACTTGTTGGCAGTCCGACTGCCGAATACAAAGAACTCATGGCATCGGAGATGTCGGCGGTCCAACAACTACGTTCCCCGGTAGCTCATTCGCCAGAAACATGAGCCTTTCGCCTATCGTCTGCATGTCAAAAATGCTGATATAGCCGAATTCGGGAGGAAGCTGGGGAACTTCTTGGCGTGCCTTGATATTCTCATCGTCCCTGTCCAAAATCTCGTCTAGTTGCCGGTCATGGATGTGAAGCTCCACAAACTCTTCGTGGATAGCCTTCACTTTATCCAAATCAAAGTGTCTGAATTCTTCATCATTTGAAAATGCCCATTCATTCCATCCTGCCTCTGTCAGATGCCCATCTTTGGACAAACTTGGAATCGTGAGATAGGTTTTTTGCTTGTCGTACCGATGCTGAACCAGCCCCGCCACAGCCTGAGCCAGATCCACCGTTCGCTGCTTTAAATTTCCATACGAAGGCGCAATCTCGATCGGCACCGTCGGCTGTGATGTGATCGTAGGATTAGGTTTTTCCGCTATCGTCCAAGTCTCCCCCAGTTGCTTTAGCCGCTCATTAACCCAATTAGATGGGGGCTCATCAGCGCCAGCCAGCAAACCGGCGCTCACATCCTTGTGGTTCAAAACATATTCATTTCGCAGTAGTGTCAATATGTCTTCTCGGCGCTCGACCTCTTTAGCTTCCGCACTGAGTGGTGCACCAACGATTTTTTGCAGAATCTTGTCATTTTGCCCAGAAACGTATTCAATTTTGTTATTTAGTCCGTTCACCTCGGTCGTATGCTCCCTGTCAGCCTTGTTTTCAATGCCGACAATCAGAAACGCACCGAGTACCGCGCCCAGCGAGAACAAGACTTTATACATTCGTCGCCTGCGTCGGTCTTTGATACCTGAAGTTGCAGCCAGATGATAGCCAGCCGATCCTAAAGCGCCGGGAATTAGGCCGTAAGCGATTCCTCTTAGGATTTCTACCGAAGTTATCGGGTACCAGTTAGCTCTGAAAAACCACGCGCCCAAGATGCATACAAACATCGCAGCACCTAAAGTAGGTTTCCAAGACTTGTCGTCGAACGCGTCTTGGATGACGTGTCGGAATTGTTGCCAATAATACCTGAGCGCTTCTTCGGGATTGTTTTCGTCGAATAGGGGTGGAGAATCGTTCGTTAGATCGAAGTGCTAATACACCCCGCAGTTCAAAATACGCAATCTCAACTTTTTGTGCAGAACTCTCACATGCGCAAAAAGGGCTTTGATTTCTGGTGGTTACTGTGCAAAGCCCAGGGGAGGGGGCACCCCGTTCAATCTCATCCCTATCGACCAGGAAATCCCGAGCAATCATCAACTTATCTCTCCGAATCGCGCTGCGCGAGTCGCTCAATCCCCGGAGGCGCGACAATATCTCAAATCCACCGTCCAAATCGCGAAACCACATGCATCCTGCAAGGGTTGACCAAAACACAACCGCGCGGGAATCGCCCGGCCGCCGCGCTTTCCGCGGGACCACCAAATCGCGTAGAATAGGCTCTTACCATGCACACGATGCCGGCCAGAGCCGCCGGCCCGTTTGGGGGACGTAAATGCCGGAGTGGAAGAAAACACTATTCTTAAATCCGCCGAGCTTTGAAGGATTCGACGGCGGCGCGGGCGCGCGCTATCAGGCGCGGCGCGAAGTGAAATCGTATTGGTATCCCACCTGGCTGGCGCAGCCTGCGGCCATGGTGCCGGGCAGCAAGCTCGTGGATGCGCCGCCCGACAATCTCTCCGTCGAGCAAGTCGCTCCGATGGGCCGCGACTACGAACTGGCCGTGCTGCACACCAGCACGCCGTCCTTCAAGAACGACGCGATGTTCGCCGCGCGGCTGAAGGAAGAAAATCCCAACATTCAGATCGGCATGGTGGGCGCGCACGTCGGCGTGATGCCCATGCAGTCCATGAACGGCGCGCCGGCTGTCGATTGGGTTGCCGTGGGAGAATTCGATTTCGCCTGCCAGGAAATCGCGGCCGGCAAACCACTTTCGCAGGTGGCGGGAATCGCGTACCGCGAAAATGGGCGCGTGCAGTTCACCCTGCCGCGGCCCACGCTGGAAGACATGGATTCGCTGCCGTTCGTCGTGGACGTTTACAAGCGCGACCTCACGATCGAGAACTACTACAACGGATATTTGAAGTACCCGTATCTTTCGATTTACACCGGCCGCGGCTGCCGCTCGAAGTGCACGTTCTGTTTGTGGCCGCAGACACTCGGCGGGCATCGCTACCGCACGCGCAGCGTGGAGAGCGTCGAAGCGGAAATGACGCTGGCGAAAAAATATTTCCCGCAAGTCCGGGAATTTTTCTTTGACGACGACACCTTCACCGACGATCTGCCGCGCGCCGAGCAGATCGCCACGCGCCTTTCGCGCATCGGCATGACGTGGTCCTGCAACGCCAAGCCCAACGTGCCGCGCCGCACTCTGGAAATTTTGAAGGACAACGGCCTGCGCCTGCTGCTCGTCGGTTTCGAGTCCGGCAATCAGGAAATCCTGAACAACATGAAGAAGGGCACGCGCCTCGATATCGCCCGCAAATTCGCCAAGGATTGCAAAGAGCTCGGCATCGTGATTCACGGCACTTTCATTCTCGGCATGCCCGGCGAGACCCCTGAAACCATCCAAAAAACTTTGGAATTCGCCTGCGAAGTCGATCCCGAAACCTTGCAGGTTTCGCTCGCCGCGCCCTATCCCGGCACCGAGCTCTACCGCCAGGCCCAGGAAAACGGCTGGCTGCAGATTCAGACCGGCGATTTGGTGGATACCAACGGCGTGCAGATTGCCGCGATGAACTATCCGGGCCTGACCTCCACGTTCCTGTTCCATTCGGTGGAGAAGTTTTACAAGAAGTTCTATTTCCGCCCGCGCAAAATGCTAGCGCTCGGCGGCGGAATGCTGCGCGATCCCGAGGTCATGCGCCGGCGTCTGCGCGAAGGCGTGGAATTTTTCAGCTTCCTTTACGCACACAAGAACGCGCCGGACTCCGCGCCCGTCGCGCCCACGCTGGCCGGCGAAACTCCCGCTTCCGGCGCCGGAGACTGAGCGCGACCGGCTGCGCGTAGCGCCGCGCGAATCGCGTTTCGGCCGGACACTGTGCCCATCTCATGCGCTCCGACCGCAGCCTAAGAAACAAAACTTACATCCTGCTGGCCGCGATGGTCGTGTTCGGCTCCGTCGGCAACACCGTGCTCGACAAGGGCATGAAGGCGCTGGGCGCCGTCAGTCTTTCTTCGCTGGCCGCGATTCGCGCGGGATTCTTTGCCACCATTTCCAGTCCCACCGTGTGGCTGGGCATCGCCTGCATGATCGTTTTTTTTGTCTGCCACATGCTGGCGCTCTCCGGAGCGGACTACAGTTTCGTCATGCCGTTTTCCGCGCTCACCTATGCGCTGGTGCCGCTGCTCGGTTTTTTGTTTCTCGGTGAACATGTTCCCGCGCTGCGCTGGGTCGGCATCGTGCTGATATTCTTCGGCGTCGTGCTTGTGAATCGCACGCCGCCAAAAACCACGCAGGCTGCGCACGCCGCAGCGAGCGGCGAGGCGGCCCGCTGACATGCGCGTCGCCGCGATTCTCGTGTTCGTCGTGCTGACCGGCACGGGCGGCGAACTCGCGCTGGCGCACGCCATGCAAATTGTGGGCGAAGTGCAGACGCTCGGCTTGCGCGACGTTTTGCGCGTCGTCGCTCGCGCGTTTTCGATTGCGTGGCTGTGGCTTGGAATCGGACTCATGGCGGTTTCGTTCTTCGCATTCCTCACGATGCTCTCTTGGTACGAAGTCAGCTTCGTCGTTCCCGCAACTTCGCTGGCCTACGTTGCCGGCGCCATCGGCGCGTGGGCGCTTCTGCGCGAACATTTGAGCGCCGGGCGCTGGGCGGGAATTTTTCTGATCTGCTGCGGCGTGGCCTTCGCCTGGGCCGATCGCACGCCCGCGTGGCTCACGGAGCGCGCCCTCGTTCACGCGATGCGCTGGGCCGCACTTGGCGCCGCGCTCGGCCCGCTGATTTATTACGCTCTGGGTACTTTCGCAGCGTGGCGATTTTTCCGCTGGGCGCATCGCGAATCGCGCGCGAGCATGGCTGAGCGCGCCGCGCCGCCCGCGCTGCCTCCCGCGAGCATCCTCAAACCGCTGCGAGGCCTCGATCCCGAAGCCTACGAAAACTTCGCGAGCTTTTGCCGCCAGGATTATCCCGAGTACGAAATTCTATTTGCCGTCAGCGACGCCGGCGATCCCGCAGTAGCGATCGTGGAGCGCCTGATCTCCGATTTTCCCGAGCGGGCGATTCGCGTCGTCGTGACGGGCGCTGCGGCCGGCGCGAATATAAAAGTCTCGAATCTTTGCCGGCTCGCGAGCGAAGCGCGCTACGAGTTGCTGGTCGAAAGCGATAGCGACGTGCGCGTTGCGCCCAACTACTTGCGCGGAGTGGCTGAACGCATGGCGGAAACCGGCGTTGGCGGCGTCACGTCGCTCTATCGCGGAATCGCCGCGCCAAACTGGGTTGCCGCGCTCGATTGCGTCGGCTCGTCGGCGTCATTTTGCGGCGCGGCGCTGGTGGCGCGCGAAGTCGAAGGATTGAAATTCATGATGGGTTCGACGATTGCGGTGAAGCGCGAAGTGCTTGCCGAAATCGGCGGCTTTGAGGCGCTGGCCGATCTGCACTCCGACGATTACGAGCTGGGCCGCCGCATCTCCGCGCGCGGCTTGCGAATCGAATTGACCGCCGAACCGGTCGGCATGATTTTTCCGTTGGAAACGCTCGGCGGTTATTTGCGCCATGAACTGCGTTGGTTCATCGGCATCCGCCACGTTCGCCCGGGCGGTCACTTCGGCATGCTCTTCACGCACGGCTTGCCGCTGGCGATCTTCGCTGCGATCCTCGCGCCATCTGCCGCGATCGCCGCGGCGTATCTCGGCGCCTACGCGATCTTGCGATTCGCCATGGCGTGGACCGTCGGCGTGTGGGGTTTGCGCGATCCCGTAGTCCGCCGCAAATGGTGGTTGTTGCCGCTGCGCGATGCGCTGGCGTTTCTCGTATGGCTCGCCAGCTTCGCCATCAATCGCATCGAATGGCGCGGCAATCGTTTTCGCCTCGAGCGCGGCCGCATGATTCCGCTCGCGCCGCGCGGTTGACGGTTGGCGCGATCCTGCATAAAGTAGTGTGCGGGTCGTGGCGCAGTGATCTCGATTGCGCGCGGCCCGTTTCTGTCGGCTCCCTCGGCTGGGAGGTCGTACAATCGGCAGTACATCAGATTCTGGATCTGACTATCCTGGTTCGAGTCCAGGCCTCCCAGCCAAAATATCTCCTACCTTGGAATTGGCTTTCGTTGCTGCCGGATCAAATCAGATTCCGGGGCATCGACGATCACGATGAAGAAATTTCTCCAGTCATGGGAAGTTCAACGCGTTTTCTTGCTCCCCTGGTTACTGCGGTGGCGCATCCGCGATGGCAATGATCTGCAACGTTTCGCCGGCATTCGTTCCGCAAAGGTAGTCACATTCGACGTGTTCGATACGGCGCTTCTGCGATCCGTGGCTCAGCCCGCGGACGTTCTTGCCGTTGCTGCTTGGCGCGCGGAACGCCGATTTGGGTATGGGATTGGCATGCGCGCCCTCCTGTATGCGAGGCGTAAAGCTGAAACACTGGCTCGCCGGCACGCGTGGGCCGAAGGACGGGAAGAAGTCACTCTGGATGAGATCTACGCGAATCTCGCGCCGTTGCCCCCAGATGTAGGGCCCGGTTTACGCGACGAGGAATTGGCGACCGAACGCGACGTGTGTTACGCGAATCCCACGATCCTCGCGATTTACCGCGACATGATCGCATCGGGCACTTCCGTAGCCTTTGTTTCCGATACGTCTCTATCGGAAACGTCTCTCGAATCGTTGCTGTTTGAGAAAGGCTACTCGGGTCCGCACAGAGTTTTTGCTTCGAGTGCCTTCGGCACCACAAAGGCGCGCGGCAAGCTCTTCCCGTTGGTTGCTTCACGATTGGGAGTTCAACCCTCAGAGATCTGGCATATCGGCGACAACTCCCGCTCAGACGTGCTCCAGGCTCGCCGCGCGGGGGTGAATGGCTTGTGGTATCGGCCCAAACTGCGAGCGCCAACCTATCGAGAGCGAGGGAAAGCGGCGGGCGATGAACGCGGAATCGCAAAATCGCTCATGTCAGGAATTCCGCAATTACTTTCGAGCGAGAGCAGCGCCGGCGAATCGACATGGCGAGCGATTGGAATCACAGTGGCGGGACCGCTCTACCTGGGATTCACGCAGTGGCTGATGGGCAAATTAGCGGACGTTGTTCCGGATCGCATCTATTTTTGTTCGCGCGATGGTCGCATTGTTCAGCGGGTTTACGAACTGCTCCGCAAATTTTATCCGGCTGCGCCACCCGCGAGTTATCTGATGGTTTCCCGGCGGTCGTTGCGATTTCCTACTGTCGAACGTCTCGACGATCCTGCGCTGGATATGCTGTGTGGCAACCACAACCGGCTTTGGATGCCCGTGGAAACGTATCTCACGCGTGTGGGATTGGATCCGTGGGAATGCCGCACGGCAATGCTGGCGCATGGGCTTTCTCCGGGAACTCTGATCCACGGAGCGGAGAAGCGCAGAAAGCTCCGCGGACTTTTCCAAACTCTTGAGAGTGAGGTTTTGAGAGTCGCACGCCGGGAGCGCATTGCACTCGTCCGTTACCTCGAACAAGAAAAGTGTCTCGACGCTCAAAGGCTGGCTCTGTGCGACATCGGCTGGGCAGGCTCGCTGCAGATGGGCTTGGCTTCGGTTCTTAAATCTGAACACCGTGCGGCAGAGATCGCCGGATACTACCTGGGAACCGGCGGCGAGGTTCGGCAATTGGCCGGCACCGGCGGCACCGCCGCTGGCTGGCTGATCGACGTCGGCGAGCCGGAAGACAGGTGCCGGATCCTGTACAACGGAACGAGCATCGCGGAGCTAATGTTTACCGCAAATCACGGCACCGTCCGCGAGTATCGCGATGAAGAAGGACGCGTCATTCCGATCCTGGAGCAACTTGGAATCGAGGCAACATATGTGGCGGCAGCGGAGGCGACCCAAGCCGCGGGATTGGAGTTCGTGGACCGTTACCTCAAGGCGTGCGGGGATCTCCCCGCGATCGATCTGAACCGGGATGACGTTTTTCCGGCGCTCGCGAGGCTGATTGAGCGGCCGACAAATCTCGAAGCGAATACCATCGGGGAATTGATTCCCTTGAATGGTTTCGGCAACGCTCTGTTGGGCGAACCGATTGCGAAACCGCCGTCCTTCTGGCAGTCGGTGGTCAATCCTTCCAGAACACTCGCCAAGTTTCGGCAGGCGCCTTGGCGCTCCGGATTCCTGGTCCGGTTTTTCAGAATTCCGCGCGTTGCATCGGCTGCGATGACGATTCTGGGGAGCCGCCAGCGTTTCCGGAGTTCGTCCGCGAAGCCGGACAATTCCCGGTGAGCGCGCATGGCCGGCTCGCCGTCATTGCCTTTTTCCGCTTTACTTATAAGAGCGAGCCGGTATGTTAGGAGAGGAACTGCCGGAATACTGAAGTGGCGAGTACAGGCAAATATCGACCCGAGCTGACCAATATCAGTGCGACGCGACGGTTGAGGCTCCAGGCCACCAGCCCGAATATTTCCGTCCTTGGGACCGGCCGCCGTAGCTCGAAGCGGAATTTTCGTGAGGAAAAATGACGGTTGAAGATTCCCGCCTCGAAGCATCGCGCAAGCGCACCTCTCACTGGAAGCGATGGGGTCCATATCTTTCCGAGCGCCAATGGGGCACCGTGCGCGAGGACTACAGCGCGCACGGCAACGCCTGGGAATATTTTCCGCACGATCATGCGCGCTCGCGCGCCTATCGCTGGGGCGAAGACGGCATCGCCGGCATTTCCGACCGGCATCAGCACATCTGCTTCGCTCTGGCGCTGTGGAACACGCGCGACCCGATTCTGAAGGAGCGCTTGTTCGGGCTTACCGGAAACGAAGGCAATCACGGCGAAGATGTGAAGGAATGCTACTTCTACCTCGACTCGACACCGACGCATTCCTACATGAAGTTTCTCTACAAGTATCCGCAGGCTGCGTTCCCCTACGCGCAGTTGGTGGAGGAAAACCGCCGCAGGACGAGGATGGACCCGGAATATGAGCTGCTGGATACGGGCGTCTTTAACGACAGCCGCTACTTCGACGTGTTCGTCGAATATGCCAAGCCCGCCGTGGAAGAGATGCTGATTCGCGTAACCGCGGTGAATCGCGGACCCGAGCAAGCCGATCTCGTGCTGCTGCCCACATTGTGGTTCCGCGATGTGTGGAGCTGGGGACGGCGGCCCGGGCATCCGAAGCTGTGGCGCGACAAGATGACTCCCGAAGGGGCAATCGTCGGGATCGATGAGTTCCGCTATGGCAAGCGGTGGCTTGTGGCCGAAGGCGGCGCGGAGCTGATCTTCACCGAAAACGAAACGAATTTTGAGCGCCTGTTCGGCTCGCCGAACCGCACGCCTTACGTGAAAGACGCGTTCCACGAATACGTCGTGCACGGCAACAAGGCGGCTGTGAATCCCGCCGGCACGGGAACGAAAGTCGCGGCACTGTCGCGTCACACGATTGCGCCGGGCGCCAGCGTTACGCTGCGATTGCGATTCACGAATCGCGATCCCGCGGCGAATTCTGGCGCCGCAGCCGGCAAAATGTTCGGCAAGGAATTCGACGACCTGTTCGCGCGGCGCATCGCGGAAGCCGACGAATTCTACGCCACGCGCATTTCGCCGCAGCATTCGCCCGACGCACGCGGCGTGCAGCGGCAGGCGCTGGCCGGGATGCTGCTCTCGAAGCAGTCCTATCACTACGACGTGGGCACATGGCTCGAAGGCGATCCCACCTATCCTCCGCCTCCGCAGGAGCGCAAGAAGGGCCGCAACCACGATTGGAAACATTTGTACAACGCCGACGTCATCTCCATGCCCGACAAGTGGGAATACCCGTGGTACGCCGCGTGGGACTTGGCGTTTCACACCGTGGCGCTGACGCTGGTGGATCCCGATTTCGCGAAGGAGCAACTGATCCTGCTGCTCCGCGAATGGTACATGCATCCCAACGGACAATTGCCGGCGTACGAATGGGCGTTCGGCGACGTGAATCCGCCGGTGCATGCCTGGGCCGCGTGGCGCGTTTACAAAATCGAAAAAAGAATTCGCGGCCGCGCCGACCGGAATTTTTTGGAACGCGTGTTTCACAAGCTGCTGCTGAATTTCACCTGGTGGGTGAATCGCAAGGACCCGCGCGGAATGAACGTCTTTGAAGGCGGCTTTCTGGGACTCGACAACATCGGCGTGTTCGACCGCTCGAAGCCGTTGCCAACCGGCGGGCACATCGAGCAATCCGACGGCACGAGCTGGATGGGAATGTATTGCCTGAATATGCTGGCGATCGCGCTGGAATTGGCGCGCGACGATCCCGCCTACGAAGACGTGGCCAGCAAGTTCTTCGAGCACTTCGTCTACATCGCGAAGGCGATGAACGAGCACGGCGAGGACGCCACTTCGCTGTGGGACGATGAGGACGGCTTCTACTACGACACGCTGCATTTGCCCGACGGCTCGCAGCGATTTCTGAAAGTGCGCTCGATGGTCGGATTGATTCCGCTATTCGCCACAACCACGCTGGAGCCGGAAATGCTTTCGTCACTTCCCGGATTCATGGCGCGCATGCAGTGGTTTCTGGACAACATGCCGCAGATTCTGCCCTACGTCGATATGAGCGAAAAATCCGCGGGCGGGCCGCGGCGTATGCTTTCGCTTGTGGCGCGACCGCGCCTGCTGCGCATTCTGCACACCATGCTGAACGAGGAGGAGTTCCTTTCGCCGTACGGCATTCGCGCGCTCTCGCGCGTTCACGCGAAAAATCCATTCATCTTCCGCATGGACGGCGCCGAATACCGAGTGGGCTATGAGCCGGGTGAAAGCACGTCGGGCACGTTCGGCGGAAATTCCAATTGGCGCGGGCCGATCTGGTTTCCCGTGAATTTTCTGCTGATCGAATCGCTGCAAAAATTCCATTATTATTTTGGAGACGCGCTCACGGTGGAATGCCCATCGGGCTCGGGGCAGCAATTGACGCTCTGGGAGGTCGCGGCCGAGCTATCGCGCCGGTTGACGCACATTTTCCTGCGCTCGGATCACGGCGCGCGGCCGGTGAATGGCGGCTCCAAAACGTTCCAGTCCGATCCGCACTGGCGCGATCTGATTTTGTTTTACGAATATTTCCACGGCGATACCGGCGCGGGCCTCGGCGCGAATCATCAAACGGGCTGGACGGGTCTGGTGGCGAAGTTGCTGGAGCAGAGCGGGGAATAGCCGCGCCGCAAGGGCCAACGGAGAACTCGATGCCATTTGACGACAAAGTTGTACTGGTCGCCGGCGGAACCGGAGCGCTGGGGCGCGAAGTGGCCATGGCGTTTCTGGAAGCGGGCGCGCGCGTCGCCGTCACGTATCGCGACGCCGCAGAGTTTGCGGCGTTCGTCGCCGCGGCGGAGCGCACCGGTTCGGCGGCGCCGGAAGGCGCGTCGCTCGACGTGACCGACGTTGCCGCGGTTGAATCCTATGTGGCCGAACTTGCTGCGCGGCACGGCCGGCTCGACATATTGGTGAACGCTGTCGGCGGATACGGCGGCGGCAAAAATGTGTGGGAAGCGAGCGCGGCCGATTACGATCAGATGACGGCGCTGAATTTCAAAGCGGGGTTTGCGCTGGCGCATGCGGCGGTTCCGGTGATGATTCGCCAGAATCGCGGCTGGATCGTGAATGTTGCATCCAAGGCAGGGTACGGGCATTCGCCGGGCGCGGCGCTCTACGCAGCGTCAAAGGCGGCGGCGCTGGTGCTCATCGAATCGCTCGCGGAAGAAGTGAAGGCCTACAACATCAATGTGAATTCGATCGTGCCCTCGATATTCGATACGGCCGCGAACCGCAAGGCCATGCCCAAGGCCGATTTCTCCAAGTGGCCGAAGCCGGAGCAGATCGCGCGCGTCGTATTGTTTTTGTGCTCGGAGGATGCGCGGTTGATTCACGGCGCCGCGATTCCGGTGTACGGGCGAACGTAGCGGCGATCCCGCTTCTCTCAGCGAGTCTCTGTGTACTCCGCCTGCCTGCCGGTAGGCGCAGAGAGCGCTGAGGCACGCGGAGGAAGGCAGGATCGCCCGACGGGGTGAGGCTATCCGGTTAGGGCTGCTTCGCGGGTTCTTCGAGTTCGAGCAGAAGTTTCTTCCCGGCTGGATTTGTCACCAGGAAAAAATTGATGCGCGCGCCGTCGGCGCCGGGCCGCGCTGCCGGATAGATCGGCTGAATCGCGAACCGCGTTTTCAGAATCTCCGCCGCGCGGCCCACGTCCGAAGTTGCGATCTCAATGTGCTGGATGCCGCTGCCGAATTTTTTCAGGTAGCGCGCGATGGCGCCTTCGCCAGACGGATCGCGCGTCGTCAGAATTTCAAGGCGCGCTTCATTCCCGAAATTAAGGTGAAACTCGCTCGCGTCTTGTTCCTGCGGCACATCCGCAAGGCGCGGCGAGCCATTCGCGTTGCGAATCGCGGCGAAGAGCTCCGGTTCCACGGCCACGCCCGCCGTGATTTCCATCGCGGGCGCGCCGACCAGGCGGGCCAATTCAGCGTCCAGCGCCCACAGGCGCGCGAGCGGCTCGATATCATTGCAAGCAATGCGGAAAATTTCCGCCGCGGCGGCTTCACGCTCTTCGCGTTGCGCGCCGGCAAGCGCGCGAATCGCGGCGGCGATGGCGGACTCGCGCTCGGCCACGTGCGTTACGGCGCGGGGAACATCGTTGCGTTGGCGTTGAGGTTGGTCAGCGCGATGCTCGTCGTCTGGCCCGCGCGCACGATGACGGGCACGTCCCACGACTGGCGGACGTCGCCGGCCTGCGCGACGCTGCCAAGCGTGCCCAGCCAATACTCGCCCGGAGCAACGCCCCCAATCGAGCCTTGTCCGTTGAGGTCAGTATCGGTTTGCGCTGCGAGGTATTGCATCTGCGCCAAACGCAGCGTGCCCTTTTTCACGCGGTCGAGTTCGCCCGAGACCAGCGCGGTCCACTTCTGAATCTGATTGAGGTCCTTCAGTTCGGCTTCCATTCCTTCTTTGCTCGTGGGGTTGGCGATCGCGAAGCGCAGAATCGCCGCGTGGTACTCCTTCAGCTGGAGGTCGTATTTATCGGGATTTTTCTGCTTATCGCTGTCGCGGAATTTCGGCTCCGGGAAACCGGAGCCCGGATACCCCGCGTTGTAGGTGATGTACGCTTTCAAGAATTCCGGCACGCCCAGAATATCGTCCGGCGTGATCTTGTGCGTGAAATCCGTTCCCGCCAGATCGACCGTTTTATTTTTTTTCATCCAGGCCTTCATTTCCGGCGAGACCGTCAGGCCGTCGATGAACACATCGAGCTGCGGCGGCGGGTCCGCAGCCTGCACTTCGCTGTGAAGATCCGCGAGGCTCCGGCGCAAAAGATAGAACGTAAACACGCGCACCGGTTCGGGCCGCGCGTCGGTGGGCGCCACGCTTGCGGAGAATTCGATTGCTCCCGCCGGCGCGGGCTGCATCTGTGGCGGCGCGCTCTGCGCGTGCGCGCGCGGTCCAGCCCATGCGGAAAGTACGGCCAGCGCGGCGACGATGAGCGCTGCGCGGCCGAGCGCGCGATTGAGTCTTGAAAAGTTAGTTGTGTGCATGCGGATCATCCTATCAAATTCGCGCCAGCAAATGATTCGCAGCGCGCGGGAAATCGCGGGAGAGATACTAGTGTCAGAAGAGTTGGAAAACGACTTCGATCGTTGCGATCGCTTCCACCGGCTTGCCGTTCAGCTTCGCCGGGTTGAAGCGCCAGCCCTGCGCCGCCTTCACGGCTTCTTCGTCCAGACCCATGCCCACGCCTTTTACGACTTGAATATGCGTGCCGCGGCCATCCGGCTCGATCACAAGTTGCAGAACCACGGTGCCCTGATATTTCGCTTTGCGCGCTTCGTCGGAAAAGCTGGCGCGCGGGCAATAAAGGCACGTGGGAACGCTGACTCCGCCGTCCCCTGCGTGGTACATTGCGCCGCCGGTGCCGCCGCCTTCGCCCGGCCCCACGCCGCCGCCTTCGCCGCTGCCCACGCCGCCGCCATTGCCATTGCCGATTCCGCCGCCGGTGCCCGTGCCGCTTGAATCCGTGATCGACGCGGCCAGCGGATCGCCGTAGTTCGGCAGATTGGGGCTCGGCAATTTCAAGTCCGGCGGACCGAGCACCGTCGGCGTCGCGGCCATTTTCGGATTCGGGTTTCTGATCGTCACCACGGGAGGCGTGAGTTGCGTCATGGAAAATTTCGGCAGCTTGCCTTTGGAGGCCGGTATCAGGCTGTGCTCACCGCCGCCACCACCGCCGGCGGCCTTATTCGAGCCGGCCGGCAGTTTCGCCTCATAGGGCGAGATGTCGGTGTCGTAAAGCATCGCCTTAACCACAGGATTCGTGCCGGAAACAACATGATGAATCAGCGGCACAACCAGCAAAACAATCAGCACGATGTGCACGGCGAGCGAGATGCCCTGCGAAGGGCCGAAGTTCTTATCGCGGCTCCAGATCTCCTTCACCTTCACGGGCTGGCTCGTGACCTTGAGCGGCGGCAATTTCGGCGGCGAGATGATGTCGCGCAAATTTTGCGAGAACGTCCGGTACCACGGCTGCCAATCCACGGCCATCCGCGAACGCACCGGTCCGCGCGCGCTTTTCGGCGTGCCGCTAAAATATTCCTTCAGATTGTCGAAGAAACCCGTGCCGAATTCCTCGTGCGTGAAGACGGTCGGCCCGCTGCCGTGGCCGTGGATTTTCACCGATCGCTCGGTCAAAAATTCCTTCACGTTGGAGACGAAGCCGTCGGAAAGCGCGCGGTCCGCGGCGCCGAACTGGGGCGAGTTTTCGCCCGGAGGCAAATTTGCGGGCGGGGAACTGGGATTTGTGAGCTTTAAATCGTCTGCCATGTCGGATGGACTGCCTGTTCTGGCCCCTCGGATCGCCGTCGCTACGGCGTGTTCCTCAGTTTAGACTTCGATTCCGCCGGAAAGGATGCCTCGCCTCCGTAGCTGACACGCTGGGTAAACCATTGTAACATACGGCGTTTCCGCCGGCAGGATGGTTTCCCGCCTGGGTGCGCCGCTGGCCCGCGCGAAGCCTTACGCGCGTAGTATATAGTTATGCGTCCGAATCCTGTCGCGCGGATCGGACACTCCAAACCATGCCCAAGAATCCCGACTTAAAAGCCACGCTCAATCTGCCGCGCACCAATTTCCCGATGAAGGCCAATCTGCCGCAGAACGAGCCAAAACAATTGGCCGCGTGGGAGGCCGCGGGCCTCTACGACAGCATTCAGGCCGCGCGCGCCGGCGCACCCACGTACGTGCTGCACGACGGACCGCCCTATCCGACCGGCACAATACACCTTGGCACCGGCCTGAACAAGATATTGAAGGATATCATTGTCAAATCTAAAACTATGGCGGGGTTTCGCGCGCCTTACGTGCCCGGATGGGATTGCCACGGCTTGCCCATTGAGACGCAGGTGGAAAAGGAATTGGGCGGCAAAGGCAAAGTCACGCCCGGAGAATTTCGCCGGATGTGCCGCGAATTCGCCGGCCGCTACGTCGAGCAGCATCGGCGCGATTTCAAGCGCCTCGGCGTTTTCGGGCGATGGGCGCGGCCGTATCTGACGATGAGTCCGGATTATGAGGCGTGCATCGCCGGCGCATTCTTAACGTTTCTCGAAAAAGGTTACGTCTATCGCGGCCTGAAGCCGGTCTATTGGTGCATCTGCGATGCGACGGCGCTGGCCGAAGCCGAAGTCGAATACGACGATCACACCAGCCCTTCGATCTGGCTGCGCTACAAAGTCGTCGAGGCGGGCGTTCCCTCGCCGGCGAAAGGAAATTTCTACGCGCTGGTCTGGACCACCACACCGTGGACGCTTCCCGCCAGCATGGCGCTCAGTTTCCATCCCGATTTTGAGTACGTGCTGGCGCGGCATGGAGACGACACCTATATCGTCGCCGCGGAGTTGTTGGACAAGGTTGCAGCCGCGACGGGCGTGCCGCTCGAGCGCGTGGCCGGCCCATTTCCCGGGCGCGATTTCGAGAACGCGAAATTCCAGCATCCGTTTCTCGACCGCGTGATTCCCGGCATTCTCGGCAAGCACGTCACGCTCGAACAAGGCAGCGGCATCGTGCACACCGCGCCCGGACACGGCATGGAGGATTTTGTCGTCGGGCAGGAGTACGGCATCGAAACGTACGCGCCGCTCGATGACAACGGCAGATTCACGGAAGGTCTGCCGGAATACAAAGGGAAGACGGTCTTCGAGGCAAATCCGCTGATCATCGAGTTGCTCGAGCGGCGCGGCGCGCTCGTGCATCAGGCCAAGATCACGCACAGCTATCCGCACTGTTGGCGCTGCCACAATCCCGTGATCTTTCGCGCCACCGAACAGTGGTTCATCGGCATGGAAAGAGTCGGCAGCGGTGGCAAGGAATTGCGCGCGCAGGCGCTCGCCGAAGTTCCCGCCGTGCGCTGGACGCCCGAGTGGGGCGAAGAGCGCATGCGCTCGATGGTTGCGACGCGGCCGGATTGGTGCGTGTCGCGGCAACGATTCTGGGGCGTGCCGATCATCGAATTCGTGTGCGAAAAATGCGGCAAGCGCCTCGGAGATGTCGCGGCGCTGCGCAACGTCGTCAAATGGTTTGAACGCGAGGGAGCCGACGCCTGGTTCGATCATTCGGCCGAGGAGCTTTTGCCCGCCGGCACGCGCTGCCCGTGCGGCGGCGGCAGCGGCGGAGGCTGGCGCAAGCAGAACGACATTCTGGATGTGTGGTTCGATTCCGGTTCGTCGAATCTCGCGGTGCTCGGTTCGGATGAGCTGCCTTGGCCCGCGGATTTGTATCTCGAAGGGCCGGACCAATTTCGTGGTTGGTTTCAAAGCTCGCTGCTGGTCGGCGTGGGCGTGAAGGGCGGCGCGCCCTACCGCCGCGTTCTGGCGCATGGGTGGACGCTCGACGAGCACGGCCGGCCGATGTCGAAATCGCTGGGCAACGTCGTGTTGCCCGCCGACGTGTGCGAAAAATGGGGCGCGGATTTGCTGCGGCTGTGGGTGGCTTCGCAGGATTACACGGCCGACGTGCGCATGTCGGACAACGTGATGGCGCAGCTTTCCGAAGCGTATCGCAAACTGCGCAACACGTTTCGCTTCGCGCTGGGCAATCTTTCCGATTTCGATCCGGCGCGCGACGCGGTGGCGGACGCCGCGATGGAAGAGTTCGATCGTTACATGCTGGCGCGCACGGCCGAGTTGGTGGAGCGTTGCCGCGGCTGGTACGAATCGTTCGAGTTCCATCGCGTGTTTCACGCCGTGCACGATTTCGCCGCGGTCGATTTGAGCGCGTTTTATTTCGACATATTAAAGGACCGGCTCTACACCTTCGCGCCGCGCAATCGCGCGCGCCGCTCGGCGCAGACGGCGATCTATCGCATCGCGAGCGCGCTCTTGCGGCTGATCGCGCCGATTCTGGTATTTACTGCGGAGGAAGTGTGGCGGGAATTCCCGCGCGGCGCGGACGCGAGCGGCGCCGAAAGCGTTCACCTCTCGCTGTTTCCCTCGCCCGGCGAGCTCGGCGCCCCGCTCGATCCGGCCGCGCGCGCCAATTGGGATCGCCTGCTCGAAGTGCGCACGGAAGTGATGCGCGCGCTCGAATCCGCGCGCAATTCAAAAACGATATCGTCCGGCCTTGAGGCAAAAGTATTCTTGGCGGCCGATGGAGATTTGGCGCCGCTGCTCGCGAAGTACGCGGCGACGCTGCCCGCGCTTTTCCTCGTCTCGCAGGTGGAATTGGAGCCGCCGCCAGCCGCGGCGCAGTCCGCGCTCAGCGTGCGCGTTGCGCGCGCCGACGGCGCGAAGTGCGAGCGCTGTTGGAACTATTCGATTCACGTCGGCGAGAACGCGGCGTTCCCGACGATTTGCGAGCGCTGCACCGCGGCGCTTGCGGAAATCGCAGCCGATTCCAAGCCCCGATGATTGAAGCGCGCAGCGGAGCGCCTTGGCTCTGGCTTTCGGCCGCGACATTGGCCGCCGATCGCGCCACGAAGTATTTAATCGAAACGCGCACCGCCGACACTTTTCGATTCGTCGTCGTTCCGCAGATCGTCACCATCGTCCACGGCCAGAATCCCGGCATCGCGTTCGGAGTTCTTTCGGACTCGCCCTCGAAATGGGTCAAGGTCGCGCTCGTGATCGGCGCCACGATCGTATTGTCATTGCTTGTCTGGCTGCTCGTTTCTGGGCGAGCGGGCGGCGGACTGGCTCGCGCGGGCGTCGCGTTGATGGCCGGCGGCGCCGCGGGCAATGTGCTCGATCGTTTGCTGCACGGCATGGTCACGGATTTCGTCGAGGTGCGCATCGGCCACTACATCTGGCCTGCATTCAATGTGGCCGATTCCGCGCTCAGTGTGGGCGCGGCGCTGATTTTGATCGAGCTGCTCTTTGCCGGGCGCGAGCCGCGGCGCGCACGCGTGTGAAAGTGAAGCCTCGTGGTCAGCGCGCTTCCGTCCCCGCGCCGCGCAATGTGCCGGACGCGTTGACGCAAGCGCGCGCGTTCAATGTGCCGCCTGACGCCGCCGGCCGCCGCCTCGATATTTTTCTCGCCGCGCAACTGCCCGAGCTGAGCCGCACGCGCATTCAGGAATTGATCCGCGGAGGCCGCGTGCTCGTCGAGCAGCGCGCCGCGCGCGCATCCCATCGCGTCGCGCCCGGTGAAAAAATTGAAATCGAAATTCTCACGCGCCCCGCGCTTACAGCCCAAGCTGAAAACATTCCGCTCGACGTTCTCCACCAGGACGACGAAATCATTGTGGTGAACAAAGCCGCCGGCATGGTGGTTCACGCCGGCGCGGGCCATTCGCGCGGCACGCTGGTGAACGCGCTGCTGCACCGTTTATCTTCGCTGCCCGGCGACGCGCTGCGCCCCGGAATCGTGCATCGCCTCGATCGCGGCACCTCGGGCGTGCTGGTCGTCGCGCGCACCGACGCCGCGCATCGCCGCCTCGCCGACCAATTCCGCACGCGCGCCGTGCGCAAAATATATTTGGCGCTGCTCGAAGGCGTGCTGAAACCCGATAGCGGAACGATCCAGTTGCCGATCGCGCGCGATAAGCGCCGCCGCGTGCGCATGACGGCCCGCGCCGGAGCCGGCCGCGAAGCCCGCACCGATTGGCGCGTGTTGTGGCGCGGCGCGCGATTCACGCTCGTCGAAATTGAATTGCACACCGGCCGCACCCATCAGATCCGCGCGCACTTCGCCGCGCTCGGCCGCCCCGTGGTGGGAGACACTTTGTACGGCGCCGCCGCCCGCCCACGCGCCGGCAGCCAAACTCTCGAACCGCTCGGCCGCCCATATCTGCACGCCGCGCGCATCGGCTTCGCGCATCCCGCCACCGGAGCATCGATGGAATTTCGCGCGCCCGTGCCGCGCGACCTGCGAAATTACATCGCGCGCATCGCCGCCGCGGAACCCGCCAGCGCGAAAGCCGCCGCCGCGATTGACGCTGCTCTCGCGGCGTTCCTATAATCGATTAGCACGCACAAGCCATGTCGCTTTCGCGCATCGCCGCCACCGTTGTCCTGCTCGCCGCAATTGGCGCGGCATCGCTCAGCACGCGCCCGCTCGCCGCGCAGCAATCCGCCGCTCCCGCGCCGCCCGCCCCCGCCGCGCCGCCCTCCGCCGCGCAGCAGGGCCCGGACACCGCGCATCCGATTCGCACCACCACGAACCTGGTGGACGTGCAATTCACCGTCGTGAATCGCCGCCAGAAATTCATCACCGATTTGCAGAAGGAAAATTTCCGCGTGATGGACGACGGCGTCGCGCAATCCATCGAATCCTTCAGCCGCCAGACCGATCTCCCGCTGCGCATCGGCCTGCTTCTTGACACATCGAACAGCATCCGCGAGCGCCTGAGCTTCGAGCAGGACGCCGCCTTCGATTTCCTTTTCAATGTGATCCGCCGCGGCAAAGACCAGGCTTTCCTGATGACCTTCGACGATCGGCCCGAAATCATCCAGAATTACACCGACAATCTCGACACGCTGCGCGACGCCATCGATCGCCAGCGCGCCGGCGGCGGCACCGCGCTCTACGACGCGATCTACCAGGCCTGCGCCAATCAGATGATGCATCCGCCGCCTCCGCCCGGCGAAACGCAGGAGTTTCGCCGCGTCCTCGTGATCATCAGCGACGGCGACGACAACTTGAGCCAGAAATCCCGCAGCGAGGCGCTCGAGATGGCCCAGCGCGTCGGCGTCGTCATCTACACCATCAGCTCCAGCACCCAATGGATCAAGCCCGACGACGAAGCTGACAATACGAATGGCGCCGACCGCAAATATTTCAAATCGGGCGGCGACTTGGTTCTGCAGGGTTTGGCGGACTCAACCGGCGGGCGCGGATTTTTTCCCTACCGCGTGGACGATCTGAATCAATCTTTCCTCGACATCGGCGACGAACTGCGCAGCCAGTATTCGCTCGCTTACGCGCCGCTCGGCCGGCTGGTCGACGGAAAATTCCACACCATCAAAATTGAGGTGGATCAAAAAGATTTAATCGTGCGTTCGCGCGCCGGCTACTACGCGGCCCCGCCCACCTTCGCGGAACCCTAGCGCCGGGCGGACGCCAATCAGTCCTGCGGCGCGTAGTATCCCTTGCGCGCCAGCGCGTCCATATCCTTCTGCTGCACTTCCACCTTGATCTTGCGGTACGTGCCGTCGTGTTTCGTGTTCGTGGGGTAGTAGCCGATGGTGTATTGGCTGCGCAATTCCTCGGAAATCTGGTCGAACGCGTCTTCGAGATTTTTGGTGCCGCGCACCGGAATCGTCCGTCCGCCGGTTTCGTCTGTAATCTTCTTGGCCACGTCGAAGCCGGGAGGCCCGTAGGCCGGATCGTACACCAGCAGCACGTGAACCACCGTGTCGGTGCGTTGCGCCGCTTCCACGGCTGCCGGAATCTGCAGGTCGCTGCCCTCGTCGTTGGCGTCGGTAATTGCGATGATCGCCTTGCGCCCGGCCTCGTCGGAAAGCTTGTCGTGGCTCGCCAGATAGAGCGCGTCGTAAAAATGAGTCCCGCCGGACTGCGTCACTGAAAATGGTCCCATCCCCGTCGGCACATTAATTTTGGTCCGCCGGATCGCGCTCTCCATCACGTCCGGGTCATCGGTGAAATCCGCCAGCAGATCGATGTTGGAATCGAAGCTGATCACCAGTGCCTCGTCGCCCTTGCGCAGCACGCGCCGCAAAAACCGGCTGGCGGCGTCCTGAATGGCCGGCAACATGTCCGACTCGCTGCCCGAGGTGTCCAGCAGCACGGCAAGCGTGATCGGCAGATCCGATTCCTTTGAGAAGAACGCGATCTTCTGCTCTTGGCCGTCTTCGTAGACCTTGAAATCGTCCTGCACAAGGTCGTCGACGATCTGCTTGTCTTTGTTGCGGACGGTGACGAAGAGGTTCACCAGTCCGCTTTCCACGCGAATCGGCGATTGGCTCGCGTCTTGCGGCGTGGGCGTGATCACCTGCTGCGCCGCCAGCGCCGTGCGCGGCGCGCGCGCCAGGCCAGCGGCCACCAGACAGAACATCAACACAAAACCAACGATGCGCAGGCGCTTCATAGGATCCTCAGACTGCTTCGGGAACTGGGTGCACGCCAAAATTGGATGCATCGGGCGCGCTCGAAGATGTGTGCCCCCCGCCTTCCGCCGGTATCCTGAATCGAAAGCCGCGGTTTGTCCACGAAAAATCGCGCCGCCAAAACCGCTCGGCCGAATTGCAATCGCGGCCCGCGCCACGCAACCAATTTGCGCTGCGAATTCCCCGAATTTCCGCTTGACACTTTCCGCGCCGCGCCGTAAAACCAACCGTGCGCGCGGAGAAAAGAAACTTTCCTCCGCGCGCTCGAAATCTCCAGGGGAGAAGTTGTAAATCTGGGTCCAGCAGGGAATGCGCGCAATCTCAGGCACCGATCGGCGGCTCGCCTAAACCCAACCCGGCGAGCCCGGCCGAAAAAGTAACGATCTAATGCGGAAGGTTTGGCATCGAGGGGCGCTCTGGCGCCCCTTTTTGTTTTTGCGCTGTCTTTGATTCGCCGCCGCCCGGCTCTCTCACTCCTCTTCCAGCGCCGCCTTCGCCCCTCGATCGTGCGCCGGACATATCAACCGGAACTCGCACGCCTTGCACGGATACCCCACCTTGGCCGGAAAATTCCCCGCGCGAATCTCCGCGGCGACTTCCTGCACGTCCTCCTCGGCGCGCCCCAACTGCTTCGCGTCGCGCGTCGCGCCCACCGCCTCGTTATTCTGCACGTTGTAAAAAACGAGGCGCGCCACTGCCTCGCCATACACTTCTCGCGCCGCCAGCGCATACACGCTCAGTTGCAGATCTTTTTTCGCCTGCGCGTCGGTTTTCGGCCGGCCCGTTTTGTAATCCACGATCTCCACCAGTTTTTCCGCCGGCCCGCCCGCGCGGTTCACCTGATCCATGCGCCCCGTCAGCACGACGCGATTCGCCAGCGGCAGCGTGAAGACGCGCTCCTGCGCCAGCACATCGGGCGGCGCGGCAAGCGTGCTTTCATGAAACGCGCGCAATTGCGCTAACCCGTCCTTCTTATATTCCTGTTCCTGATACGTGTCCTCGTATCCCGCCGAAGTCCATTCCCGCTCGTAGATCGCCGCGACTTCCTCGAAAGGCAGCCGCCGCCCCTTGCGCAACTGATTCACGAATTCGCGAATCGTCGCGTGCATCACGTTGCCAAAACTCAGCGCCGCGCGCGCCCCCGTGCGAATCCTCCACATCTGCGAGAAAAGATATTTCTGCGGGCAGGTCTCGAACGTGTCGATCGCCGACGCGCTCAGCGCCAGCGGATCGGCCAGCGGCGGCCTGTACGTCTCCGCCCACTGCCCGACGCGCGAGCCCACCAGCGATCGTGCGCGCTCCTGCTCGAAGAGCGCCGCGCCGCCCGCCTCGCCCTCGCCTGCCGCCGCAGCCGGCGTCGCGGCCGATTCCGCCGCGCGCTCCGGCGCGATCTGCTGCACATCGGCGCGCTGCACCGCGGCCGCCATCAAGATGTCGTCCAGAAATGGCGACGGCTTCGAGCGCTTGGCCACCACCGTCGTCAGCGTCAGCCGCTCGCGCGCCCGCGTCAGCGCCACGTAGAAAAGCCGCCGCTCCTCTTGAATATGAAAATCCCCGCTCGGCAATTGCTCCTTCATCAATTCTTTGGGGAATTCCAGCACGTGCGGCTTTTCTCCCGACGGGAATCCGCGGTGCACCAGATGAATCACGAACACGTGATCGAATTCCAGGCCCTTCGCCGCGTGCACCGTCATCAATTGCACCGCGTCGCCGTGCTCCTCCTCCAGATTGATCTGCCCGTTGGCCTGCTCGAAGTAATCGAGATATTCCGCCAGTTCCCGCAGCCTTCGCGTCTCGCTCTTCGGCTGCCACTCGAAAATAAATTGCCGCAGCCGCGCCACGTATTTCCGGTCCTGCTCCGAAACCGCCACGCCGATCTCCAATCGCCCCAGCAGTTCGTCGAACCATTCCAGAGCCGGCAATTCTCGCGCGCGCGTTCGTAAATCTTTCATCAGCGCGACGAGCGCCTTCAGCCCCGCGCCGCCCGCGTCGAACGCCAATTCCCCCTGCGCCGATTCGATCGTGTCCCACAGCGATCCACCGTGCGCCTTGTCCACGCGCTCGGCCAGACGCTGCAAATCCTGCGCCTCAAGACCCCACGCCGGCGCCGCCAGCACGCGCGCGCAAGCCACGTCGTCGCGCAAATCCGCCGTCAGGCGCACGTACGCCAGAATGTCGCGCACCAGCCGATGATCCAGAATCGATAGATTGCGAATCACGAACGGCACGCCCCGCGCCTTCAGCGCCGCCACCAACCGCTCACGGTGCGTGTGCATGCGATACAGCACGGCCATCGAGCGCCACCGCGCGCCCGCGCCGTGCAGCCGCGCGATCTCCGCCGCGATCCAGCGCGCTTCCTCATCCGCGCTCGCGAGCGTCACCACGCGTATCCGCTCACCGTCGGATTTTTCCGCCACCAGCGACGTGTCCTGAAAATCTTTCGGCTGCTCGGCGGGCATCACCAGATGACGCTCGACTTCATTGGCGACCCGAAGGATCCTCCGCGTCGATCGGTAATTCCGCCGCAGCGGCATCTGCACGCGCGCGCGCTCGGCCGGCGAAGCCCCCGCATATTTGTCCAGGAAATGCGCGAAGCTTCCGAACGACGCGCCGCGAAACCGGTAAATCGCCTGCCGGTGATCGCCCACCACCAGCAGATTGCGCCGCTCCCCGGCCAAAAGGTGCAGCAGTTCCAGTTGCGCGATGTTCGTGTCCTGAAATTCGTCCACCAGAATGTAGCGATACCTCGCGCGCAGCGTGGCCAGCAATTCCGGGTCGTTGCGCAGCAGCGTCACGCCGCCCATCAGTTGCGTGCCGAAAGTCAGCAGCCGCCGCTCGCGAAGCAAAGCCTCGCTCTCGCGATACACGCGCGCGATTTCCTGCTGCTTCGCGATTTCTTCCTCGCGCAGCTTGCGCTCGTCATTTTCCAGGCCGGCTTTTTCTTGTGCGTAGCGCGCCGCCATCGCATCGGCGAAGGCCTGATAGTCTTCGGGCGAAACCAGCTCGTCCTGGCAGCGCGAGAGAAAATCCACGAAGTCATTCAGGAACCATCCCGGCTCCGCCAGCCGCCGGTAGCGGTCCAGCGCCAGCCGCGGCAAATTCCGCCGCAACAAAATCCAATGATCTACTTTGTCGAGTGTGCGAATTTCCGGATCGCGCTCCGTCAACATTTGCGCGCAAAACGAATGAAATGTCCCCAGCACCACCCGCTCGCCCCGCTCGCCCGCCGCGGCCACAACGCGCCGCTTCATCTCCCCCGCGGCTTTTTCCGTGAACGTCAACCCAAGTATCTCGCCGCCATCAAGCTCCGGCTGCGTTTCCAGCAGATGCCGGATACGCTCCGTGATCACGCGTGTCTTCCCCGTCCCCGCGCCGGCCACCACCATCAGCGGCCCTTCGCCATGCCGCACCGCGGCACGCTGCTCGGGGTTCAGACCGTCATGTTTTTCTTGCGCGTGCGCCGGAGCCGCATCGTCATCGAACAGTTTGGACATTCCACCATCCTAGCCTATTTCGCCCGGAGCACAATCGACGCGCGGGCGTAAATTGATTCTTCTTCGTGGGCGCGCCTATACTGCGGCGAGTGAGATCGATATGGATGAACCTGTAATTCTCAGCGCCGTGCGCACGCCCATCGGGCGATTCCAGGGAGCCTTGTCTTCGCTCTCCGCCGTCGAACTCGGCGCGCGAGTCGTGGCCGAAGCCGTGCGCCGCGCCGCGATCGATCCGGCAGCAGTCGATGAAGCCATTCTCGGCAACGTCGTCCAGGCCGGCCTCGGCCAGAATCCCGCGCGCCAGGCGGCTCTCCGCGGAGGCCTGTCTCCGCGCGTCGCCGCGATGACCATCAACAAAGTTTGCGGCTCCGGACTCAAAGCCGTCGCGCTCGCCGCGCAAGCCGTGCAGCTCGGCGAAAGCGAAATCGTTGTCGCCGGCGGCATGGAGTCGATGTCCAATTGCCCGTATCTTTTGCCCGGCGCGCGCGCCGGCTATCGCATCGGCAACGCCGAACTGATCGATTCCATGATTCACGACGGCTTGTGGGATGCGCACGAAAATTTTCACATGGGCATGACCGCCGAACTCGTGGCCGAAAAGTATCACGTCACGCGCCAGGAGCAGGACGCCTTCGCCGTCGAAAGCCACCAGCGCGCCGTGCGCGCCCGAAAATCCTGTTTCTTCGAGGCGCAAATCCTGCCCATTGAAGTTCCGCAAAAAAAAGGCGAGCCCGTCGTCGTCCGCTACGACGAATCCCCGCGCGAGGACACCTCGCTCGATGCGCTCGCGAAATTGAAGCCCGCATTCAAAAAAGACGGCACCGTCACCGCCGGCAACGCGCCCGGCACCAATGACGGCGCAGCCGCGCTCGTCGTCACAAGCGAACGCCGCGCCGCGCAACTCGGCAAAACTCCTCGCGCGCGCATCGTCGCCCAGTCCGTCAGCGGCGTCGAACCGAAGTGGGTGATGATGGCGCCCGTCGACGCCGTCGAAAAATTGCTCCAAAAAACCGGCTGGGATCGCGACCGCGACGTCGATCTCTACGAATTGAACGAGGCCTTCGCCGTCGCCGCCATCGCCGTCACCCGCGTCCTGCGCCTCGATCCCACAAAAGTAAATGTAAATGGAGGCGCCGTCGCTCTCGGCCATCCCATCGGCTCCTCCGGCGCGCGCATTCTCGTCACGCTGCTCTACGAACTCGAACGCCGCAACTTAAAGCGCGGAATCGCCGCGCTCTGCCTCGGCGGCGGCAACGCCGTCGCCCTCGCGATCGAGCGTCCATGAAGTGCCCCGCGTGCGGAAAGGAATATCGCGCCGGCGTCCTGCGCTGCCGCAAATG
>Ga0182015_10000188_pt1 | contig 87794 bp, 90 predicted proteins | sample 712P3MmetaG_FD_120478 | JGI IMG/M metagenome (GOLD analysis project Ga0182015, IMG submission 120478) | Permafrost microbial communities from Stordalen Mire, Sweden - 712P3M metaG | ecosystem: Environmental > Terrestrial > Soil > Wetlands > Permafrost | place: Sweden: Stordalen | collected...
GCGTGGCGTCGCGGGAGATGGGGGCTCTCGCCGTAAGCAACATCCAGCCGGCGCTTGCAATCGAAACTAAATAAGACCTGATACGTAGCTAAGTCAGATTGGCCGGGCGATGAGCATGGGCGACAACAGCGACGGATTCTACACCGCCCTCCCTGTCCTGCGCGGATTCCGCAGCTTGATGGACCCGGCGCGCTATACCCCGCTGCCGGACGATTGGACGGTCGGCATCGCCGACGTGGTGCAGTCGACCAAGGCTATCGCGGAGAAGCGCTATAAGGCCGTCAACATGGCCGGCGCCGCCGTCATCGCCTCGATCACCAATGCGCTTGAGGGCCGTGAATTCCCATTCGTGTTCGGCGGTGACGGCGCGAGCTTTGCGGTATCGCCGCGCGATGCCGACACGGCACGCGAGGCGCTGGCGGCAACCGCGGCCTGGGTGGATGGCGAACTCGGCTTGACGTTACGCGTCGCGCTCATCCCTATCGCGGATATCCGCAAACAGGGACTCGACGTGCGCGTGGCGCGCTATGGGCCGTCGCCGAACCTGTCCTATGCGATGTTCGCGGGCGGCGGCCTCTCCTGGGCCGACGCCGCCATCAAAAGCGGCGCGTTCGCGGTGACGCCGGCGCCGCCCGGCACCTGGCCCGATCTCACCGGCCTGTCGTGCCGCTTCGATGAATTCCGCGCGGCGCGCGGACTGATCCTCTCGGTCATGGTGTTGCCGGCGCCCGGCGCCGATCCCGCGGCGTTTCGCGCGCTGACCGAAGGAACCGTGGCGCTGGTCGAAGGCAGCCCCCATGCCGGCCGGCCGGTGCCGGACGGCGCGCCGGGAATGCGCTGGCCGCCGCCGGGCGTCGAATTCGAAGCGCGCACCGTCAAGGGCGACCGGCGGCTGCGGCGCGCCGCGGTGCTCGCCCAAACGCTCGTTGCCTACCTGATCATGAAATCCGGCATCCGCGTCGGCAGCTTCGTGCCGGCGACGTATCTGCGGCAGGTCGTCGAGAATTCCGACTTCCGCAAATACGACGACGGGCTGCGCATGATCATCGACTGCACGCCCGATCTCGCCGATGCGATCGAGCGGCGTCTCGCCGCACAGGCGGGAACGGCGCTCTACGGCCTGCACCGGCAAGAGACCGCGATGATGACATGCTTCACGCCGTCGCCCACCCGCAGCGACCACGTGCATTTCATCGATGGCGCGCAGGGCGGCTATGCCGCCGCCGCGACGGCGCTCAAAGCGAAGGCCCCCACCCTGCCCTCCCCCGCAAGCGGGGGAGGATAGAAAGGAGCCCCCCGCAAGCGGCCGAGGAAAGGTAGGGGTTACATTCCTGATTTCGCCAGCGCGTCGGTGCCGGCCTTGGCGACTTGCTCGTCTTGCGACGACAGCGCGCCGGAGACGCCGATGGCCCCGATGATCTTGCCGTCGACCTCGACCAGGAGGCCGCCTTGCAGCGGCGTGATGTCTTTCAAGGCCAGGAGCCGCATGCCGGCGCCGCCGGCAGCGATGGCGTCGTCGAGCGCCTTGCTCGGCAGCTTGAACTCGAGCGAGGTGCGCGCCTTGCCCTCGGACGTGGTGGTTGCGGAGAGTTGCGCATTGTCGACCTTGTGGAACATAACCAAGTTGCCGCCGCTATCGAGAATGGTGATGGCGACCGGCCATGAATTCTTGGCCGCTTCGAGCTCCGCCGCGGCCATGACGCGCTTGGCCTGATCGAGCGTGATCGAGGCTCCGTAAGGCAGCATCGGCGCCGAGGATGCGGCGGGCGCCGGCTGGGCCAAGGCCTGAGCCATGACCGGCGTGATGGCCGATCCAGCCGCAAAGGCGAACGCGCAGGCGAATGCAAGCATTCGGAACATCTTGAGGACCTCCAACCCGATTATGCCGAATCTGGCGGCGCGCCGCACAATAAGCGGCAAAAGCGGCAGGCGGAAGGTGCACTATTCCCCTCCCCGCCCGGGTCGCGCTTTCGCGCGCCCGGGTGGGGGGAGGGATCGATAAGTTGATCGCCGCGGCCGGTGCGGCGTCCCCGCGTGCAGTCTATATTTGCCTCGACATTTCTTCGGCTCACGAGGAGCGCCGCGATGTTTTCCTTCCGCAAAAAACTCGAAATGCCCGTCGCCGGTGAAGCCCTGCACGGCCGTTCGACACCGTTGCCCACCGCCAAGCAGCACTTCGTGCTCGGCCGCGCGCTGAAGGGCCCTTATCCCGAAGGGCTCGCCATGGCGATGTTCGGGCTCGGCTGCTTCTGGGGCTCGGAGCGCAATTTCTGGGAGCTTGGCGACGGCATCTACGTTACCGCGGTCGGCTATGCCGGCGGCCTGACACCCAATCCGACCTACGAAGAAGTGTGCTCCGGCCGCACCGGGCATAACGAGGTCGTGCTTGTGGTCTACGACCCGAAGAAAATCTCCTACCAGCGCCTGCTCAAGACGTTTTGGGAGAATCACGATCCGACCCAAGGCATGCGCCAGGGCGGCGACGTCGGCACGCAATACCGCTCCGGCATCTATGTGTTTTCGCCGGAGCAGCGCGCCGCCGCCGAAGCATCGAAGGCAGCCTATGCCAAGGCACTCGACGCCGCGCGCATGGGACCGATCACGACGGAAATCCTCGACGCCCCGCCATTTTATTTCGCCGAGGATTACCATCAGCAATATCTCGCCAAGAACCCGAACGGCTATTGCGGCCATGGCGGCACCGGTGTGAGCTGCCCGATCGGGACGGGAGTCGCGGCGTAACGAATAGTAATTAGCGAAAAGGCATCAGCGGGGGCGCCATGGCTTGGCCGGACGGACGCTTTATCCAAGCGTCGATTTTCTTCAGCCGCTGGCTGCTGGCGCCGTTTCTGCTCGGCTTGCTGCTGTGCATGCTGTTGCTGATGTATCGTTTCTTCGGCGATCTCTACGCGCTCGTGGTCCAAGTGCCCGGCATGAGCTGGCACGACACCGTCACCGGCGTGCTCAATCTGGTCGATGTGGCGCTGACGGCCAATCTCGTTCTCATCGTGATTTTCTCCGGCTACGAGAACTTCATCCGCCGCATCAATGCCGCCGACCATCCCGACTGGCCGGAGGGCCTCACCCAGGTCGATTTCAGCGAGCTCAAACAGAAACTACTTGGCTCGGTGGTCGTCATCGCCTCGGTCGACGCGCTGGCCTGGTATTTCGATCTCGAAAAGGAATCCGACACGTCGAGGCTTGGCTGGGTGCTGGCCTTTCCCGTGATGCTGGTCGCGGTCATGCTGATGCTGGCCATCGCCGACCGGCTCGGCCACCGCAACCGGTCCGGCTGAGTGCGGCTATCGGTTTGACGGCACAAGGCCTTTCGGCAAAAGCGGCTGTCATTTTTGCGGGTCGGGCCCCCCGCCAAGCCCTCTGCCGGTGAGGGTTTGTTAACCATACCGGGCGTTAATCGGACCTCGGCTTTGGCTCGAACGGGGTCGGATTACGCGTATGCGGGTCACCTGGCGGCTTATGCTGTTTGTTGCCGTCGCAATTGCGGCAGGAGGATGCGCCCGGGAGCCGGTGATGCGCGTCCAGATGGCGGCCGCGCCGTCGCCATACGGCATCGACAACGTGGTCTATGGCTCACCCGCGGGCCCTGGCTACGCGACAATGGCCGCGCCCTCCTATGCGATGGCCCCCGCGCCCACTTATGCGACGCCCCCAGCCCCCGCTTACGCCACACCCGCCGCACCAAGTTACGGCGCCACTTACGGCGCGATGGCCGCGCCGACTTACGCGCCTGCCGCCGCGCCCGCTTACGCCACATCTCCCTACGGAACGTCTCCCTATGGAGCGGCGATGGTCGGCGGCTATCCCGGGGCAATGATGGCGCAGCCGGTCGCCTATGCACCCCTTCCGGCCATGCAGTGGCCCTATACGCTTGATTCCGGCGACCGGCTGCGCATCGTCGTGTTCGGCCAGGACGGACTGACCAACTCCTATGTGCTCGATGCCAGCGGGCAGATCGACATGCCGCTCATCGGCATCGTGCCGGCGCGCGGCTTGACCACCGATCAGCTGTCGGCGCGGATCGCCGATATGTTGCGCCAAGGATTCGTCCGCGAGCCGCACGTGGCGGTCGAGGTCGAGGCCTACCGGCCGTTCTTCATCCTCGGTGAAGTTACCCAGCCCGGCCAATATCCCTATTCGCCGAACATGACGGTCGAAACGGCGATTGCGATCGCCGGCGGCTTTGGGCCGCGCGGCTATCGCAAGGCGGTGACTATCAGCCGCAATTACGGCGGCCAAGTCTACCGCTTTCAGACACCGATCACCGCGCCAGTGCGCCCCGGCGATACGATCCAGGTGCAAGAGCGCTGGTTTTAACAGGTAGCAGGGATCAGGCATCAAAATTTTGATACCTGATCCCTGATTGCTGATCCCTGCTACTTCAGGTGCTTTGCCACAAATTCCAGCGCGCGCTGCCGTGCTATCTTGGCGGCGGCTTCGTTGTAGCTGCCGCGCTCTTCGCAATTAAAGCCGTGCTGTGCGTCGGGATAGACATAGATTTCGCAATCGCCGCCGCGCTTTTGCTTGATCAGCTCGACGTCGCTCATCGGGATTGAGGCGTCTTTTTCGCCGAAATGCATTTGCACCGGGATCTTCGGTTTCTCATCGGCATTTTTGGCGATTTGGCCGCCATAAAACGCCACGGCGCAGGACAGTCCGCTGAGCTTGCAGGCCGCCAGGAATGCGATGGTTCCACCCATGCAGAAGCCTGCAATCGCGACCGGGCCCTCTTTCTTGAGCTCGTCGATGGCGGCCTGCACATCGCGCATCATCGCGCCCCAGTCCGGATTGGCAACAAACTTGCGCGCATTGGCAATCTCGTCGGGCGTGTAGCCGCATTCGAAGTTCGGCTGCTGCCGATCGAACACCGCGGGCGCCACCGCGGTATAGCCTTGCGCGGCAAGCCGGTCGCATACCGCGCGGATGTGATGATTGACGCCGAAGATTTCCTGAATGACGACAATGCCGCCCTTCGATTTTCCGGCCGGATCGGCGCGATAGGCGCCGAGCTTGAAATTATCCGATGCCGTCAAAGAAAAATGCTTACCCAAGACGATCCTCCTGTGACTGATAGTGCCCGTCCCTCGACGGGACCTAACATATATCAATATACGTAAGCGTAAAACACTTCAGCGGGTGACGACGATGAAGCCTGTGCCGTCGCCGGTTTCGTCGCCGAGACCTTGGTCCGACACGATGAGCGACGAGCCGGGAACGATCAATTGGGAAATGTAATCGATCGCGTTCTGGGGAATGTCGATCCGCGCCAGCGCTTCGGCCGGGCTCTCCGGCGGCGGCAACTCGCCGGCGCGCTTATCGCTGTCTTCGTCTTTTCGCCGCTTACCGGCGTGCTTGTCGGATCGCTTTTCGTTGTCCGAGCTCCGTGCCGGCTTCTGCAGCGGCGGCTCGCCCGGCAGCGAGACGACGTTCCAGTGCAACGTCGCATGATCGTCCAAAAATTCCATCGCGGTGAACACGTGCGTCCCCAGCGGCTGGTCGGGACGCTCTATGGTGATCGCCGTGTCGAACATCGGCTCAAAATCCTGCCGCACGTAGATTTTTTTCTCCTTGCGGCTGATGAAAATCTCAATCGGCGTCTTTTTCGTGGGAACGTCTTTCGTGATCTCCGCCGGCTTGGAGGCCGGCATCGGCACATCGTCGTCCGCTGCGGCCACACCCGGCGGAGCGGGATCGGGTTTCGCGGCAGCGGTAGGGACATTATCAGATTTGGCGTTATCGGATACGGCGGCGGCACCGTCGTTGCTAACGCGCAAGCCGAGCTGATCCGGCTTCACTGCGGCAGCGGGATCGGCGGCCACGGTGTCGCTCGCCTTGATGTCGGCCTGTGCGGTCTTCACGGCGTCCGGCGACGGCGGCGCGACAACAGTTTGATCCGGCGGCCGGTCCTTGTGCACGAACAAATGCGGATCCGCGAACTCGGCCGGTTTCAATTCGGAGCGCGCGATAACTACTCCCACGCCGAGCTTGGTGAGACTATAAAGCCGGACCGCGAAATCGTGCGGCATGCGAATGCAGCCGTGCGACGCCGGATGGCCGATATTTTCACCCTCGTGCAGTGCGACACCGGACCATGTGATGCGCTGCATAAAAGGCATCGGCGCGTTGCTGTAGATATTGGAGACGTGAAAACGCTGCTTCTGGATGACGCTAAACACGCCCAATGGAGTTGGCAGGCTGAGCACGCCGGTCGCGACCGAGGTGTCCGCGACGTGAACGCCGTCGCTGTAGAGATGCAGCTTCTGCTGATTGATGGAAACGTAGATTTGCAGTGGACCCTTCGGGATGTCGTCGAACGGCTCCTTGCTGGCACGCTCCGTTTCCTTGTCCCGATGCGCGGCCTGGTGCCCGATCTTGGATCGCGCCGCCGCCGGCGCGGAGCTCAGCGCCAAAGTCAGCGCCGTAACCAGGCCAATCGTGCACACGCCGCGGCCGAACACGCCCGTGTGCTGACGAGAAAATGTGCTACGCGGCGCGTTATCAGTGCTCAACTCTGCCCCCGAGCCAGCGGCAATTTTTGATTCGGCCAATCTTAGTGGACACAATCACTTCCCGCCACATCGCGAGCCGCGGTTTTTGACACCCTAGTCTCTACCGCAGCAAACATTTCCCTTTCGTGAAGCGTTTGCCGTCCGGCTCACGGTGACGGCGTGAGCGCGAAGGCTTCCGCCAAAAGTTCATAGGAATGCCGGCGCGCCGCATGGTCATAAACCATTGTGGTGATCATAAGTTCATCGGCGCGCGTCGTTTCGACCAATTCGAGCAAGCGCTCCTTCACGCGCGGGATGCCGCCGACCACAAGCCGCGCGCGATGCCGCGCCATGCGTTCGCGGTCGACCGGCGTATAGGGATAAGCGGCAGCCGCTTCGGGCGACGCGAGCGGAAGGTATTCGCCCTTAGCGCGGCGCACGTAATGCAAGTCGGCGCTCGATGCGATGCGCTCGGCGTCGGCATCGGTGTCGGCGGCGACCGCCGCGATGCCGAGGATGGCATAGGGTTGCGCCAACTGCGCCGAGGGCTTGAAATGCTCGCGATAACTGAGCATGGCGCTCGCCGCGTCATGTTCGGCGAAATGATGCGCAAACGCGAAACCCATGCCGACCGCGGCGGCAAGCTCGGCGCTGTAACCGCTCGAGCCAAGGAGCCAGATCGGCGGCAGCGCGACATCCGCCGGCACGGCGCGCACGTTGCGGAACGGATGGCCTTCGGGAAAGCCGCCGCGCTCGAACAGCAGCAGTTCCTGAAACCGTTCGAGGAAATCGTCGCCTTGCCGCGGGTCTTGCCGGGCGCGCAATGCGTAAGATGTGACCTGATCGGTGCCGGGCGCGCGGCCGAGCCCGAGATCGATGCGGCCGGGGAACAGCGCTTCCAGCACCTTGAATCGCTCGGCCACCATCAGCGGCGCATGGTTCGGCAACATCACGCCGCCCGAGCCGACGCGCAGATGGGCGGTGGCCGCCGCGATTTGCCCGATCATGATTTCGGGCGATGAGCTGGCGATATTCGCCAGATTGTGATGCTCCGCGACCCAATAACGCTTGTAGCCGAGCCGGTCGGCCAGCCGCGCCAGATCGAGCGAATTGTGCAAGGTCGCCGCGCCAGGCGTGGCCGTCGTCACGGGCGACAGGTCGAGGACGGAAAGTGGTATCACGCGGCTCGGGCTCATAGCGCACGGTACTGAGCGCAAAAGCCTATGAGCCTACCGGCAACGCTTCCGTCAATCCCGACGCGATCTCACCGAATGGCGGTGCTGGCGGGAGTGGTTCCGACCACCGTCCGCCGCGGGACTGTCGTCGTAGCGGCGGTCGTGTTGGCCGAGCGCCGCCGCTTGACCACAATGCGACGCCGGACGGTTTGGGGCGCGATGGCTTGCGCCGCCGGCTGGAAAGCCGGCTGCGGAAACGCCCCAACTTGATCGGCCGGCTGTGCGGCGATTGCGACCTGCGGTTGGACCAAGCGGCGCAACCTGACGACGCGGCGGCGTGTCATCTTCTTCACGGCCTTGGCGGCGGGCGCGGCTTCGGCCGACGGTGCGTGTGGCGCGGCGGTAGCTTTCTGCACGGCCGGATCGGCCGGCGGAGATTGGTCCGCCGGCGATGCGACTGCCACGTCGCCGATTTCATCCTTTCCGGTCGCTTGCGAAGTTTCCTGCCCGGTGTCGGAGCCCGCCGCAGCCGGCGATGACGTGACCGTCGGCGCATTATCCGAAAAGGAAGGCGCTGTTGCCGGCGCGGGTTCCACCGCGATTGATTTCGCAGGTTCAGCGGCCGCGTCATCGCGCTTGATTGCCGCCAAGTCCGTTGAGGCCGTGCTGGCCGCGGGAGTGTTCATCCGCAAGTGAACCGCAATGGTGGACGCCGCCGTCGCATCCGTGATGGACGCCGGCGCGACGAACGCCAATTGCAATAGCGGACTGCCGTTCGGCGCGCGTGCGAATTGTTCATTATTGACGCGGAATGCGGCGAACAGGCCCAAACCGCAGCTGATAGCGACGATCGAGGCGAACAGCGCCACAATCATCAGACGGACGTTCGGAATCATTCGACCTCGCAGAACGCCCAAGGAACGCCCAAGCCATCGGCTATCTTGCGGTCCGTGCTGCAACACGCGTTACAGAGTCTTGGGGATCGGAGCGAGGGCACATTCCGAGCCCGGCGCAGGCTCCCGCAGACGCGACATTTAACTGAGTCGCGAAAAAACCAATGTTAAAAATGACGCGCTGAAAAGAATGGGCCGGCGCTGGGCCGGCCCACGCGAATGCGCGGCGATGACGCTGACGCGCTAGCGCGTCAGCGGCTCCGGCGGGATTGGCGTGCCCTGGCTGACTTGCGGCGCCGGCACGTCCTGCGACGACACCGTGTTCGGCAGGTTGCCCGGCAACACGACAACGCGGGTTCCGACATTGACCCTGCTGTAAAGGTCCGCGACGTCCTCGTTCGTCAGCCTGATGCAGCCCGAGGACACGAAGGTGCCGATAGTCGACGGCTGATTGGTGCCGTGTATCCGATAAAGCGTATTGCCGAGATACATCGCGCGCGCGCCGAGCGGATTGGTGTCGCCGCCGGCCATGAAGCGCGGCAGATAAGGCTGACGCTCGATCATCTCCTTCGGCGGGAACCAGTCCGGCCATTCCTTCATGCGGCTGATGCGCTCGGTGCCCGTCCAAGTGAAGCCCTCGCGCCCGACGCCGATGCCGTAGCGCAGCGCGTTGCCGTTGCCGAGCACGAGATAGAGATGCGTGTTCGGTGTATCGATAATGATCGTGCCGGCCGGCTCCGTGCTTGCGAAATCGACGATCTGGCGCCGGAACTGCGGCGGCAAGTCCTGGGCCGGGCCCTGCTCCGGCTGGTCCTCCGGTGGCAGCGCGGCGATGACTGTCGCATTGGCTGATTGCGCCCCAAGTTGCACCCCAGGAGCCGGCGGAGACGCCGCCGGGCTGCGGATCGTGCCGGTCACGTCGGTCGTATCGGAAGCGCCGGCGATATCTGCCGGCGGCCGTTCGACCGCCGTGCCATCCGTCGGCATCGCTTGCGGCGCGAAATAAGGCTGGTTCGCTGGCGGGTAAGCGTAGGAACCCTGTCCAGGGACGTCCGGCTGCACGTAGCCAGGGCTGTAAGGCACGCCGTTGACATCGCGGTAGACCGGCTGTGGAGCGGCATATTGCGCGGAAGCGCTGCCCAAAGAGGCGGCAAGGGCGAACGCAATCACAACGAGACTGGTGCTGGCACGCAAGACGGAACCCCCGGCGACCCTAAATCCGGCATCACATTTGCAAGCAACATTTGGCCAGAACAAGGCACGAAGCCACGCGACATCGTGAACTTTGGCGCCGGGAGCACAGATCGGCGAGGATGGTGAACGAGTCGGTAACGCGGCCCGGCGCGGCCGTGCCAGTGATATGATCTTCGACGCCAAAATGGCGCAGCAAACCTTCGCCGCAGCGTTGCCGCATTGCAGTGAACTCGACGGCACCGATTTTATTTCCAACGGCGCTATCGCATTCTCAATCTCGAAGATTATCATCGGCAGCGAGCCCACCCGATCTTCAGAAGAACTCGACGGCTTGCAGAAGGAAACCTGCAAAGCAGCCCGCCTCGCAAAACCATAGCTGGGGCACGCCGAGCGTAAGCACGCTAAAGGGCCTCCATGCGCCCTTGATCGGAACGGCTGCAGCCAACAAATAACGCGTATCGGGCGGCGGTCTCACCCGGATTTTCGCTACCGCTCCAACTCGGCTACAAGCTCATTATCGAGTCCGCCGCGAGCCAAGAACGATCCAAGTTCTATCCAAGGGATATCCGATGCCATCCGTCTGGAAGGTGCCGTCCTCCGCCCAACCCAAGCCGGAGGACTATGGCTACGATCTTGAGCGCGCTCTGTCGTCGGTGGTCGGCTTGCGCACCATCGTCCCGGCGGATGCGTTCACGGCGGAAACGCTCGGGACGGAACGCGCCGGCAACGGCGTTTTCATTCGCGGCGCCGGGCTGATCCTAACCATTGGTTATCTGATCACCGAAGCGGAAACGCTCTGGATCAAGCTCGACGACGGCCGCTCGGTGCCGGGTCATGTGCTCGGCTATGACCAAGAAACCGGATTCGGACTGGTGCAGGCACTCGCCAAGCTCGACGTGCCCGCGCTCGACATCGGCGAATCCGCCGCGGCGTCGCTCGGCGAGCGCGTCGTGGTCGGCGGTTTTGGCGGCCGTCAACGCTCGGTCGCAGCCCGCATCGTCGCCAAGCAGGAATTCGCCGGCTATTGGGAATATGTGCTCGACGAAGCGATCTTCACCGCACCCGCGCATCCGAATTGGGGCGGCACGGCGCTGATCGGTCCCGCGGGCGATCTCATCGGCATCGGCTCGCTGCAGCTCCAGCACTCCGTCGAGAAGGGCCAGACCCGGAATATCAACATGATAGTCCCGATCGACCTTCTGAAGCCGGTCATCGATGACATCATGAAATTTGGCCGGCGCAATGCGCCGCCGCGGCCGTGGCTCGGCCTCTACGCGACCGAAGTGGAGAACCGGCTGGTCATCGTCGGCCTCGCCGACCGCGGACCGGCCAAGAAGGCGGACCTCCGCACCGGCGACATCATCTTGTCGGTCGCCGGCAAAGACGTCCGCGATCTCGCCGGCTTCTTCCGCCGCATCTGGGCGCAAGGCCAGGCCGGCGTCGACGTGCCGATCACGATCTATCGCGACGGCGAGACCATGGACCTGCACGTCACATCGAGCGAGCGCAATCGTTTCCTCAAGGGCCCAAGCTTGCATTGAGCCTCGTCGTTGCGAGCGACGGCGCTATTGTTCCTCTTCAAACAGCGCCCTTAACCCCTCCCGATAAGTCGGATACCGCAATGCGACACCAAGCTCGCGCTTGAGCTTGTCGTTCTTCACGCGCCGGCAGTCTTGCCAGAAACTCAATGCCATCGGCGGCATTGACGGCGCGGCATCGGCGAAGGTGATTTCCGGCGGCGCTTCCACTCCCATGAGCTGCGCCGCGAAGGTGACCGGATCGCCGGGCGGCGACGGCTCGTCGTCGGCGACGTTGAAAATTCCGCAAGCGGTGCGCGTAAAAGCGGCATCGATCGCTTGCGCGATGTCATCGACATGGATGTGGTTAAAGACTTGCCCGGCCTTGACGACGCGGCGGGCTTTGCCGCGCGCGAGTTGAACGAGCGCATTTTGCCCGGGGCCGTAGATGCCGGCGAGACGAAGGCCCGCGACGGCAAAGCCGAGATGCTTGCCGAGGTCTTGCCAAGCCTGCTCCGCCGCCAATCGCTGCCGGCTGCGCGCCAAAGCGGGCTGCGGCGGTGTTTGCTCATCGACCCAGGCGCCGTCATGGTCGCCGTAAACGCCTACTGTCGAAAGATAGACGATCGATCGCAGATGTTTCGCGTTGGCGAAGTTGTCGCCAAATGCGGCTAGCACCGGATCGCCGCTGTCGCCGGGCGGAACCGACACCAGCGCATAATCTGCTTCGGCGATCGCGCCTTTCAGTTCCGGCGTCACGGCTGTGCCGTCGAACACCAGCGCTCGCAGTCGTCCGGGATATGCATTCAAAACTGCCGCGCGCTCCTTGCCGCGCACCGTGCCGACGATACGATCGAACTTGTGGCCGAACGTGGCGACGAAATGATCCGCACAATAGCCGAAGCCGAAACAAACGAGCGTTGTCATCGGATCGTCAGTCCCCTCGCGCGGCCGCCCATTCCGCGACGACCTCCGGATCGGACTCGGCTGCCGCGCGCTTCGTCGCGGAACGTTCGAGCCGCGCGCGGTCGAGGCGGCCCAGCGCCCAAATGGCGGCGCCGCGGACGAGCGGCGAGGTATCGCCAAGCAGCCACTCCGCCTCATCCGCAAGTGCGGCGTCGCCGGAATTGCCGATCGCGATCAGCACATTGCGGACAAAGCGCGCGCGGCCGATGCGCTTGACCGCGCTTTTGGCGAACAGCGCGCGGAACGCGGCGTCATCGAGCCGCGCCAGATCGGCCAAAAGCGGAGCGCGCAAAACCTCGCGCGCGGCGAGCTTCGCTTCGCGGCCGGCGACGGCGAATTTGTTCCAAGGACAGACCGCGAGACAATCGTCGCAACCGTAAATGCGATTGCCCATTGGCTCCCGCAGCTCGCGAGGGATTTGGCCCTTATGCTCGATGGTGAGGTACGAGATGCAGCGACGCGCATCGAGGCGATAGGGCGCGGGAAATGCCGCCGTCGGGCAAACGTCGAGGCAGGCGCGGCAATTGCCGCAATGGTCCTCTTCCACCGCGTCCGGCGGCAGATCGAGCGTCGTGAAGATGGCGCCGAGGAATAGCCACGAGCCGAGTTGCCGCGATACCAAGTTCGTATGTTTGCCTTGCCAGCCGAGACCGGCCGCCGCGGCGAGCGGCTTCTCCATGACGGCTGCGGTATCGACAAAGACCTTGATGTCGCCGCCGCCATTCTCGATCAGCCAGCGCCCCAGCGTTTTCAGCCGCGGCTTGATCAGCTCGTGATAGTCGTCGCCGCGGGCGTAGACCGAAATGCCGCCGCGCCGGCGATCTTTCAGAATCGCCAGCGGATCGTCGTCGGGGCCATAATTGACGCCAAGCATGACGACCGAGCGCGCCGACGGCCACATCGTACGCGGATCGCAGCGCCGCTCGGCAGTCGCCGCCATCCATTCCATGTCGCCATGCGCGCCGGCGGCGAGGTATTCGCGCAACCTTTGCGCCGCCAGCGGAATGGAATCCGGCCGCGCCACGCCGATGGCGTCAAAGCCTTGCCTGTGCGCGGCCCCGATCAGCTCAGCTTTCAGCGCGGCGGGAGTTAGAAATCGAGATTGACGTAGCTTTGTGACGGCGGCAGGCCGGGCAGCATCTCGACCAAGAGCGTGCGGAACGACGGTCGCGATTTGACCCTTGCGTACCAGTTCTTGGCGGTCTCGTCTTCGTCCCAAGGCACATCGCCCAGATAATCGGCGGCGGACAGATGCGCCGCCGCGGCCAGATCGGCATAGGTCAAGTTATCGCCGGCCAGCCAGTCGCGCGTGCGGATGAGCCAGCCGATATAGGCTAAATGGTACCTGATGTTGCTTTTCGCAGCACGCAGCGTTTCCGTCTCCGGGGCGCCGCCGCCGCTGCCGGCCGGGATATAGCGCTTGTAGACCCGCTCCATCACCAGCGGCCCGCTCGCCTCCTCGAAGAACTTGTCGTTGAACCAATTCATCAGCCGGCGCACCTCGATGCGGCCGCCGAGGTCGGGCGGCATCAGCCGCAGCTCGCCGAGCGCAAGCCCGCGGGTTTCGTCGAGATATTCGGCGATGATGCCCGCTCCCGGAACCGGCGGCGCGCCCTCCTCCACCAGAACCGGCGTTGCGCCCGCCGGATTGAGCGTCAGAAATTCCTCGCGCCGCTCCCAAACCCGCTCCTCGACCAGCCGCGGCGGCGTCCCGTATTCCTCGAGCGCCAGGCGCACGAATCGGGAATGCGGGCAGATTGGATGATGGAATAGTGTCAGCATGCCGTCGCGAGCCTTGCCCGAATCTTGGTCTTGCGTCAAAAGCCTGCCGAGATTGGAAATCGACTTACCGCATTCGCAAAGGCTGTGCAGCGGACGATAGTCAGGCCAGCCATCCCATCGCCACGCCGGTAAGGATCACGATTCCGAGCAAAAACCGATAGACTACGAACGGCCAGCTTGAAAAATTCTCCAGTATTTTCATCAGGCCCCATATCGCAAAAAAAGCTGAAATGGCGGCGACGCCAATACCCAGGATCAGTATCGACCATGCGTACCAATCGAGATGAATCTTGTGGAGCTCCCACAACTCCTTAAAGCCAGCTAAGGCGATTGCCGGCAAGCCTAGCAAAAAGGATAGACGTGCGGCTTCGTCGCGTTTGAAGCCGAGCATAAGCGCAGCGGTCAGTGTCGAGCCCGAGCGGGAAACACCTGGAATGAGAGCGCCGATCTGTGCAAGTCCCACGATAATTGCATCGACGACAGTCGCATTCTCGATCGTGCGCCGATGCCGAGCCAAAATCTCAGCAATAGCAAGAAGTATAGCCATCGCGATGCAGGCCCATCCGATGACGCTGATAGCGCGAAGCGGCGAATTGCACGTGTTGAGTAGTTTCGCGAGCGCTAGACCGGCAATTCCTATCGGCACCGTTGCAAGGACAATCCACAGCGCAAATTGGAAAGACCGGTCACGGAACCTTCCGCGAATGGCCGCAGAGATCGAATTGACTGCCAATTCTCTGACGTCTGTCCAGAAATAGCTTACGACTGCGCCCAATGCCGCAAGCTGCATGGCTGCAGAGAATGCCGAGCCCGGATCCTGCCATCCGAGTACAGCGGGCACCAGGCGCATGTGTGCGGTCGATGAGATCGGCAGTAATTCGGTGATTCCCTGGACTATCCCGAGAATTGAGACCTTGAAGTAACCTAACGCTACGAAGCCGGTATCGATGCCATTTGTGCAAGCTTCGGACATGTTCACATCGTCTTGTCAGATTGTGGTGTGCGTGCCGCCCGAACCAACGCACATATTTTAGCGACTACCCGCCTCTTTTGTCATGAGTTGATGGCTTACGCCGTATGCGGGTCGAACTGGCCGGTCTTGCGGAAGCGCCAGAGATAAGTCGGCACAATCGCGTCCATCGACTCCGGCCTGATGCCGAGTCCTTCGAGCGTACGGCCGTCGCGCTTGGCATCATCGGAGACGACGTTATCGGTCTTGAGCAGTTCGACCTGATCGGGCGTGATCGGCGGCTTCGGCAGGAACTGCAGGAACGTCGCCTGTAGCTTCAGCAGCGCGAACGGCACCGGCACCAGCAGGCGGCGGCGCCCGATGGTGGCGAGGACGAATTCCATCAATTCCTTGAACGTGCGCGCGTCCGGGCCGCCAAGCTCGTAGATCGCGCCCGCCTTCGAGCCGCCATCGACCGTCATATCAATGAGCTTGGCGATCGCCTCGCCGATGTCGCCGGCAAAGACCGGCTGCATCCGCGTATGTCCGCCGCCGGGAAGCGGCAGCGCCGGCGCCATGCGGGCGAGCGCGGCAAAGCGGTTGAAGAAATCGTCCTCGGGGCCGAACACGATCGACGGCCGTATGACCGTCGTTGCACTTTGCGCGGCCAGAACGAGCCGTTCGCCTTCGCCCTTCGCGCGCGCATAGTTCGAGGCTGCGTTTGCGTCGGCCCCGATGGCTGAGACGTGAACGAGCGGCGCGCCGACGGAACTTGCCGCGCGAGCGACCGCTTCCGCGCCGACCGTCATAACCGCATCGAAGCGTTGGCGGCCGCGCTCGAACAGGATGCCGACCAGATTGACCACGACATCGGCATCGCGCACCGCCGCCGCGACCGAATCCGGATAGCGCAGATTGGCTTGCACCGCATGGATCTGGCCGACGCGGCCCATCGGCCGCAAATGACCGCAAAGCTCAGGCCGCCGCACCGCGACGCGGATGCGATAGCCCCGGTTGGCCAGCGCGCGCACCACATGGCGGCCGAGAAAACCCGATCCACCGAACACGGTGACGAGCGTTTCAAGCTTGGTCTTCGGGCTCATGCGCCGCGAAATACATGATCGCTTTCACGCTGTATAGTGGAATAAGCCCTTAGATTGACAAGGGGATGACCGCTTTCGTACCTATCGCGGCACGGCCCATCGGATTGCCCAGGTGGCGGAATTGGTAGACGCACTAGTTTCAGGTACTAGCGCCGCGAGGCGTGGAGGTTCGAGTCCTCTCCTGGGCACCACGTTGAGCCCTGCGGCAATGGACAACTTCGCATGACCATCCGTCTGCATCGCGGCGACCTCCCGGACATCTCGCGCTATAAGGGCGCGGTCGCGATCGATACCGAAACCATGGGGCTCGATCTGAACCGCGATCGGCTCTGCGTGGTGCAGCTTTCGCCCGGCGACAGCTCAGCCGACGTGGTGCAAATCGCCGCGCAACCGGGCGACGCGCCAAACTTGAAGCGGCTTCTTGCCGATAAGAGCTTGCTCAAAATCTTTCACTTCGCGCGGTTCGATCTCGGCATGCTCTATAAGGCCTTCGGCGTGATGCCGGAGCCGGTGTTCTGCACCAAGATCGCGTCGCGGCTCGCCCGTACCTATACCGACAAGCACGGACTCAAGGACTTGGTGCGCGAAGTGCTGGGGCAAGATCTCTCCAAGCAGCAGCAATCGTCCGATTGGGGCTCGGACGAGCTCAGCGAAGCTCAGATTTCCTACGCCGCCGCCGACGTCACGCATCTGCATGCGCTCAAGGCCAAGCTCGAGGCCATGCTGGCGCGCGAGGAACGCGAGCAACTGGCCGCGGCCTGCTTCCGCTTCCTCCCCGATCGGGTGCGGCTCGATATTGCCGGCTTTGCCGCCGAGGATATTTTCGCGCATTCTTGAGACAGTTTCGCTCGAGGCGTTTCGGCCTTAACCCTGATGATTCAGCCCTCGCCGGGCCACATTCACCCGCGACTCTGAGGAGATAGAACCGTTAAAATAAAGGGCGCAAGACTGTAACGGTAAGACTTTATCGGCAAAACTGAATCGATAAGACTGAATCGGGCGACGTTTTGAGGATGACCGCTTGACTATTGCCTATCCCGAGACTGCGGCGAAGGGTTTTTCGGCGAGTTCCCGTGACAACTTCGAGCGCAGCTATCGCGCGGCGCTGCGGCATAGCCGACACGTGCGGCTCCTTCGCGTCAGCGTGCTTGCCGGGATCGCGCTGGTTCTGCTCACCGTCGTGGGCATCAACTACATGCCGCCGATCGGCGGATTCCGATTGCCCGGCCAGCTCGGTAATCTCGTCATCCACGGCACCAAAATCACGATGGAGCAACCGCACCTCACCGGCTTCACCGTGGACTCGCGGGCCTATGAATTTTCCGCGGACGCCGCCGCGCAAGACATCACCAAGCCCAATCTCGTCGAGCTGCATCAGCTCCATGCCAAAATGGAAATGCAAGACAAGAGCACGGTGGAAATGTCCGCTCTTTCGGGCATCTACGACGTGAAGTCGGAAATGCTGACGCTCAACGACAATATCGAGCTCGTCTCCTCGACCGGCTATGAGGGACGCCTGAGCGAGGCGGTGGTCGACGTGCGCAAGGGCAATGTGGTTTCGGATAAGCCGGTCTGGGTGAAGATGCTCAACGGATTCCTCAACGCCAAGCGGCTCGATATCGTTGAAAACGGCAGCGTGGTCCGCTTCAGTGATGTTGCGATGACGCTCGATCCGGGCAAATCGGCGGCGGACGCCGCCGCAAAGACAAGCGAGCAATAATGCGCCGCCTCCACATCTGCGTCGCTCTGGCGGCGCTTCTCATTTCACTTCCGGCGGGCGCGCAAGCGCCGCAATCTGGCGCGTCGAACCCGCTGGGAATGGGCGAGAACAAGGATCAGCCGGTCCAGATCGAAGCGGCAACGCTTGAGGTGCGCGACAAGAACAAGGAGGCGACATTTTCCGGCAACGTGCAGGTGGTGCAAGGTGACACCACCATGAAGTGCCAAAGCCTCGTGGTGTTCTATGGGCAGGAAGTCGGGATCGGCGCCGACGGCATGCCCGCCGCAACCGCCGCCAAATCGACGCCGGGCATGCCGCAAGGGGCGCAGAGCATCCGCCGCATCGAAGCGCGCGGCAGCGTCACCGTCATCACCAAGGACCAGAACGCCAGCGGCGATCTTGGCGTCTACGATCTGAAAACCAAGACGATCACCTTGAGCGGCAATGTCGTGGTCAGCCAGGGCCAGAACGTCATTCACGGCGAACGGGTCGTGGTCGACACCACGACGGGTTACGCGCGCGTCGAATCGGGCAGCAGCAATGGTGGAGCCGGCGCCGGCGCACCCGGCCCTGGCCGCGTCCGGGCGCTGATCCAGCCCGGCAAGGGCCAGAACGGCGGCACCACCAATTTCATGACACTGGGACCGGGCAAGAGCAATTGAGCCAAGAGCAATTGAGCAAGAGCATTCCAGCATGACCGCGGAAAATCAGCTAAACTCCGCGGCGTAAAGGGCATTTACCCCGCGATTCGATAAGCGAGATTTCCGAGACCGGCGTGGCAGACATCTTCTCATACTTCCGCCGTCGGGCTGCGCCCGCGAACCGCAAGCCGCTTGCCGACTATGAGGCGATCGATCTCGGCAGTATGGGCGGCGAGATCAGCAACGTCTATCTGGACATTGCGAGTGTGGCCGTGCCGAAGAAGGCCCGCGGTAAGACGCTCCCGTCGCCGCCGCCAACCTTGCCGTCGCCGCCCTCCGTGCCGTCGCCGGTGCCTTCCCTGCCGCCGCAAATTTTTCCGCCGCAGATTGTGCCGCCACCTGCACCGTCGCGACCGCAGCGACCGCCCGCTCCACAGAGCGGCCAGCGTCCGATCGCCCGCCCGCGCCGCCGGTCCGACGGCAATGGCGCAGCTGCCCCCGAGCGCAAGGGTTTCCTTGCCGTGCATGGGGTGGAGAAGACCTTCGTCGGACGCAAGGTGGTGAAGGGCGTCAGCCTCTACGTGCGCAAGGGCGAGGCGGTCGGGCTGCTCGGCCCCAATGGTGCCGGCAAGACCACGGTGTTTTACATGATCACCGGCCTGATCAAGGCCGACCACGGGCGCATCGAGCTCGACGGCGCCGATGTGACCAAATTGCCGATGTACCAAAGAGCGCGGCTCGGCATCGGTTATCTGCCGCAAGAAGCCTCCATTTTCCGCGGCTTGACGGTCGAGGACAACATCCGCGCCGTACTCGAAGTGGTCGAGCCCGACGCCAAGCGGCGCGCGCAGGACCTCGATTCGCTACTGGAAGAGTTCAACATCGCGCGCTTGCGCAAGACGCCGGCGATCGCATTGTCCGGCGGCGAACGCCGCCGCGTCGAGATCGCGCGAGCGCTGGCGACGCGGCCGAGTTACATGCTGCTCGACGAGCCGTTCGCCGGCATCGATCCGATCGCCGTCGGCGACATCCAGTCGCTGGTACGGCATCTCACCAATCGCGGCATCGGCGTGTTGATCACCGATCACAATGTCCGCGAAACGCTCGGCCTGACCGACCGCGCCTACATCATTTATTCCGGCGAGGTGCTAATGGAGGGCCGGGCCGACGATATCGTCAACAACCCTGACGTGCGGCGGCTCTATCTTGGGGAGGAGTTTCGGCTTTAATCCTATCCCCACCCCGCATGCGGAGAGGGGTGGTGGGGGGCGACACGGCAAGCAATTTGCTGTAAGAAAAAAGAAGCAAGAATCGGACCAATTCGACGGGCCCCAAGCATAATTATGGCGCTTACGCAACGACTCCAGATACGGCAGAGCCAAGCTCTGGTGATGACGCCGCAGCTGATGCAGGCCATCAAGCTGCTGCAGCTCTCCAACCTCGATCTGGTCGCCTATGTCGAAGCCGAACTCGAGCGTAATCCCCTGCTCGATAACGGCGCGGAAACCGAGCCGGTGCGCGAAACCGACGCCGCGCAATCCCCGGACCAGTCGACCGCGAACGGCGAGGCAACCAACGGACAAGACTTCGAGCCGAACGGAGCCGGCAACGAAGACAAGACCGACAACCGCCTCGACGACACCTCTCCCGACGAGAACGAGTCGATCCGGCCGCGCACCTCAGACACGCCGGCCGGCTATTCGGAATGGGCGAGCACCGGCTCCGGCGGCCGCGAGAACGGCGATTACAATCTCGAAGCCTTCGTTTCCGCCGAGACCACGCTGGCCGATTGGCTGCGCGAGCAGCTGACGCTCGCCATCATCGATCCGGTGCGGCGCATGATCGGGCAATATCTTATCGATCTGGTCGATGAGTCCGGATATTTGACGAGCGATCTCGCCGCTGCAGCGGAAAGACTCGGCACCAGCGTCGCCGAAATCGAGGCCGTGCTCGCCATCCTGCAGAGCTTCGATCCGCCCGGTATCTGCGCGCGCAACCTCGCCGAATGCCTAGCGATCCAGCTCCAAGAGCACGACCGCTACGATCCCGCCATGCAGGCGCTGATCGCACGGCTCGATCTGCTAGGCCGGCGCGACTTTGCCGCTCTGAAGAAAATCTGCAGCGTCGGCGACGAGGACCTGGCCGACATGGTCGCGGAGATCCGCCGGCTCAATCCGAAGCCCGGGCTCGCGTTCGGTTCGGCGATCGTGCAGCCGATCGTGCCGGATGTTTTCGTGCGGCCCGCGCCCGATGGCGCCTGGCTCGTCGAGCTCAACTCCGACACGCTGCCGAAGGTGCTGATCAACCAGAGCTACTATTCCGAGGTTTCGGCCACCGCGCGGCGCGACATAGAGAAGTCGTATCTCACCGAGTGCCTGCAGAGCGCCACTTGGCTCGTTCGCGCGCTCGACCAGCGCGCGCGCACCATCCTCAAGGTCTCCAACGAGATCGTCCGCCAGCAGGATGCGTTCCTCGCCCACGGCGTCGAGCATCTGCGCCCGCTCAATCTCAAGACCGTTGCCGAAGCCATCAGCATGCACGAATCGACCGTGTCGCGCGTCACCGCCAACAAATACATGGCGACAAGCCGCGGTATCTTCGAGCTCAAATATTTCTTCACCTCGTCCATCGCGGCCTCGCATGGCGGCGAGGCGCATTCCGCCGAAGCCGTGCGCCACCGCATCAAGCAATTGATCGACACCGAAACCCCCGCCGACGTTTTGTCCGACGACACTATTGTCGAAAAGTTACGCCAGGCCGGCATCGACATTGCGCGGCGCACGGTGGCGAAATACCGCGAGGCCATGCGCATTCCCTCGTCGGTCCAGCGGCGGCGGGAAAAGCAGGCCGCAGTCGCGGGCTAGATCGACGCGTTGACACCGCCTTTGCCAATACCTAGTTCGGGTGAAGCGGCTAACGTCGTCACTATGCTGGAGGTTGCCATGTCATTTCGCGTGTCAGGCAAAAATCTCGACGTTGGCGATGCGCTGCGCGAGCGTATCAACGGCCGCATCGCGGAAACCCTCGGCAAGTATTTCGACGGCGGCTATTCCGGACACGTGACTCTGGCGCGAGACGGTTCCGGGTTCCGCACCGAATGCGCCATTCATCTCGATTCCAAGGTCACGCTGCACGCCGATGGCGAGGCGGCCGATGCCTATGCCAGCGCCGATCAAGCGGTCACGCGGATGGAAAAACAGTTGCGCCGCTATCATCGCCGGCTCAAGGATCACCGCGCGGATGCCCATTGACGCGGTGACGGGCCCTCCCTATGGTCCGCCGCCTTTGACCATGATCCCGAGACGCGAATACCCGTTCCGGCAAAGATCATGTTGCAAATAGCCCATGTTGCAAGTGGCTAATGTTTCAAGCGGCTAATGTTCCAAACGGCTAATGTTCCAAATAGCCAATGATCGTTAGGCTAGAAGGCTCGCTCCTCAGGTTCCATTCATGCCGCTCATCGATCTGGTCGCGACAAACGCGATCCTCCCGGCGCTCAAAGTCAACAGCAAGAAGCAAGTGTTGCAGGAGCTTGCCGCGCGTGCATCCGTGCTCAGCGGGCAGAACGAACGGGCCATCTTCGACATTCTGATGCAGCGCGAAAAGCTCGGCTCGACCGCGATCGGCAACGGCATCGCCATTCCGCATGGCAAGATGCCGGCGCTGACGCGACTCTTTGGATTGTTCGCCCGGCTCGAACGGCCGGTCGATTTCGAGGCACTCGATAATCAGCCGGTCGATCTGGTGTTCCTGCTGCTCGCCCCCGAAGGCGCCGGCGCCGATCACCTCAAGGCCCTCGCCCGCATCGCGCGGCTTTTGCGCGATTCCGCCGTCGCCCACAAATTGCGGGCCTCGCACGACGCCGAATCGCTATACGCGGTATTGGCAATGCCGTCCGCTTCCGCCGCCTAGCAGCGGAAGCGAGGGATCAGGTATCTGGAAACAGGTATCAGGAATCAAAAGGGGCCAGCGATTGTGTCGCCGGCCCCAACTTTTCTGATGCCTGATCCCTGATTCCCGGTCAGTGTACGCTGACGGTCTCGAGCTCCTGGCTCCAGGCATTGGCGATCGCGGCCTCGCGGCTGTCGGTCAACATGATCGGCGTGCCGTCGGCGGCATGTAGCGCGAACAGCTTCTGCCCTGGCGCGATCTGCGGCATTTGCGCCTGCGGGAACAGCGCGCGCACGTCCTCGGAGCGGATCGTCTTCACATAGGCGATGCGTCCGTCGCCCAAATGGGCGAGCGCTTCCGGAGAAATATCTAATTTAGCGTCGGTACGGTTCATCTCGTTCATGGCCCTCGACTCCTCTCTGTCTGATCTGGTCGAGTCCTACTGGTTTCTTAATCGCACTCTTTAATTGAAATCGATTTAACGGTGCGCTCCGGCTGGGGGCGTACCAGATCAATCGATAGCAATCCGTTCTTCAAGTCCGCACCCGATACCTCCATGCCGTCCGCCAGCACGAAGGTGCGCTGGAATTGGCGTGCGGCGATGCCGCGATGGATGTATTGCCGGGATTTGTCGTCCAGTTGGCGACCGCGGATGACAAGCTGGCTCTCCTCTACGGTGACATCGAGCTGGTCGCGGGTAAAACCCGCCACCGCAAGGGTAATGCGCAAGCGTTCGGGACTGTTCCCGTCGCGCGGAACCCGCTCGATATTGTAGGGGGGATAGCCGTCCGCGGCTTTGCCGACACGGTCGAGCACGCGCTCGATCTCATCGAAGCCAAGCAGGAAGGGACTCGAAAGCGACGAAACCCTGGACATGGTTACAAAGCCCTTTTCAAGCGACTTTGTGGGGCCCTTACGGCACCCCAGTGGTCGCGCGGGGTATCCGCTCGACCTCCGGTAATATGGTATCGCGCAATTAGCGCTTCAAGGAACCCGAAACGGCCGGTTTACGGCCACTTCAGCGGCCCCGGCATGGCGCGTTCGGCTTCGGCGGCAAGCTGTGCCTCGTGCCGGTGCACGAACATCCCGCCGGCGATGAAGCCGGCCACCGTGATGAGCAGCAAGATGATCACCAGCGGGCCTTCCAAGCGCTCGAACTCCCGTCCCAGTTCATAGGCCGCATAGCCGTAAAACACCGCCCACACCACTGAGCCGAAGACATTGGCGGTGAGGAAGTCACGCCACGGCATGACATTGGCTCCGGCAAAAATTCCGGCGAAGGTTCGCAACACCGGCACGAATTGCGCGATGAAGACGATCTTGCCGCCATGGCGGAGAAACAGATATTGGCCGAGTTTGATCCTGCTCTCGGTCATCCGTACGTAATTGCCGTAGCGCAGCAAAAGCCAGTAGCCGAATTCGCGGCCGATTACATAGCCGATCATGCGGCCGATGATGGCCGCGATCGTCGCGGTAAAAATGACCGCGGCGATATTGAGATCGTGCTTGGTGCCCGCATAGATTGCCGCGCCCAGAAGTGCGGTCTCTCCCGGTAACGGGACGCCGACGCATTCGAGCCCGACGATAACGGCGACCGTCAGCAGGCCATATTCGTGGATGAGGTGTTGAATGATGTGCATGAAGGCGTGTACCGAAACACCGATCACTTATACATATTCCCGGGTAAAGATAATGCCATGACTTCGCGGCGGTAGGTCGTCGTGTAGGACCGATCGACACACGCCGTGAATTCACATTTTTGCAATCTCAAATGTCCAGGAGTGAAACAGTTCCTCGTCTCTTCTGTACGTCGGGTTTTCAGTGTTTCGTAAAGTTGCTCCCCGCGCAACCTTGTAGCTGCACCGCACCATCGGCGCCCAAGGGGCGGCGCAGAAGAGGCGGCGAAGTAGGCAGCCGTCATTAGCGATGGCGCTTTTTGCGATTTGGTATTACACCCGTCGGAGTGACGACAGCCAAGGGGCATGATGATCGATGAACGGCGGTGCGGTGCGGCGCGCAAGCCTGTTTCTCGGCGTAAGCCTCCTCCTCGGCGCCTGCGGACAGCATCTGGGGCTCGGCACCGACACTTCGAGCGGCGACGCGGACACCCTCAACGCCTATCCGACGAACTACAAGTCCAACATCCTCGCCGCCATGCACGCCTATTTGAACGATCCGACCGGCATTCATGACGCCGTTATTTCCGAGCCGGCACTGAAATCGATTGGCAATACCATGCGCTACGTGGTCTGCCTGAAATTCGATCCGAAAAAGAACGCCAGTGAATATGCCGGCGTGAAAGAGATTGCGGCGGCTTTCCTGCTCGGGCGCTTCGATCAGTTCGTCGAGATCGCGCACGATTTATGCGCCGGCGTGGCCTATATGCCGTTCCCCGAGTTGCAAAAACTGCCGCCGTGATCTTGCCGTGAATAGGGTTGAAAGTGCGACATATTACCGGCTCGAAAATCAGTGGGAGGATCGTCTTGGAGTATAAAGGATTAGCGATTGCAGCCGTTGCGGCGGCACTTATCGCGCTCGCGGAGCAACCCGCCGCAGCGCAATCCGGCCCGCAGCCGCCCGCCCCGCCGCAACCCGGCGAACCAGCCCAGGCGCCGCCCGCGGTCGTCAACAGCACAGTCAACCTGCGGCAAGGACCGGGAACGACCTTTACCGTCATCAATAAGATTCCAGCGGGCACTCCCGTCGATGTCGGCAATTGCAGCGGCCAATGGTGCCAAGTGACGTGGCAAGGCCAGAACGGCTACGTGATCGCAACAAGCCTCGCACAGAACGATGGCGGAGCGCCGCCACCGGGAGCCCCGCCTGCCGTGGCGGGAGGGCCTCCGCCGCCGGGTTATGATGGGCCGGTCTATGCCGCGCCGCCTCCTTATTACGGGCCGTACTATTACGGCTACGGCCCTTACTACGGCTACCGCCCGTACTACGGATACGGCTACGGGGGGCACCGGCACTGGTAGCGCCGAATTCCGCTCGCCGGCTTATGACGTTGCGCCGTCACTCTCGCGTCGTCTCGACGTGGAAGCGATGCAACACGCGGTGGAAGATGGGCGCCAGCACCACACCGGTGGCGATGACGATAATGAGGCCCGAGAAGATCGCGTAGCAGCCGGCGAAGATTTTTCCGGCGGTCGTCTTCAATTCACCAAGGGACCCATGCCGGAAAGAATCATCGCTGCATTCACGAAGGCGTCGATAAATGTCATGCCCTCGAAAGCGGCATAACCGGCAATTCCGATCGCCAAGCCTACGCAAGTCAGGATCACCCATAATCCCATGGCGATAAGCATGCGCCGGGCAAACTTAACGCGCGACACGACCGGCTGGCCGTGATGCTCAAACTGGGTGACGCCAGGCGTTCTAAATGCCATGCACTTCTCCGTAAGGGAGCAGCCGGGTACCCAGCCTCAAAACCATGGCGGCGTCCCAATCGATCGTCTCGGACAGCAGTTGAGCGTGTCCTACCTGGCGCATAAGATCAATCAGGGAGAGAGCACGCCCAGGAACGTCAGTAACGCGAGTAGGGAACGTCAATGCTGGAAAAACACTACGACCGCGTCGCCCAGGACACCGGCAACATCGTCAACCTCGGCCACGTCAATGTCTGCATCAGCGATCAGCATTTGGCGACGCATTATTACGTGACCGGGCTCGGTCTCACCCGCGATCCGTATCTCAACACCGGCGCCGGCAATATGTGGATCAATGTCGGCATGAGCCAATTTCATCTGCCGATGGGAAAGCCCGACATGGTGCGCGGCGTGATCGGACTGGTCATTCCGGACCGCGCTGCCTTGCTGGCGCGCCTCGCGCGCGTGCGCAAGGCGCTCACCGGCACCAAATTCGATTTCCGCGAGAGCAACGACGGCGTCGAGACCGTCTGTCCCTGGGGCAATCGCATCACCGTCCACGAACCGGACGGAAGCCGTTTCGGCCGCATCCAACTCGGCATGCCCTATATCCGTTTCGACGTACGTCCGGGCACCGTGGACCGTATCGCGCGGTTTTATCGCGAGGTCATGCACGCCCCGTCCGACGTCGCGGAGAACGGCGCCGGCCCGCAAGCACGCGTGCAGGTGGGTGAGAAGCAATATTTTTATTTCCGCGAGACCGACGCGCCAGAACAGCCCTACGACCGGCACCACGCGCAAATCTACATCGCCGATTTTTCCGGCCCGCATCGCCGGCTCAAGGAGCTCGGCATCCTCACCGCCGAAACCAGCGAGCACGAGTACCGCTTCCAGGACATCATCGATCTCGACAGCCGCGAAGTGCTGTTCACGGTCGAGCACGAGACGCGCAGCCAGACCAATCCGATGTTCGGCCGACCGCTGGTCAACCGCAATCCGGCGCAGACCAATTCCGACTACAAGCCCGGCCACGACAGCTTGGCTTGGGCAATGTCGTGATGTTAGACGAGGCATACGTCTGCCTCCCCACTTATGGTGGAGCGCTATAAATGCGGCGTGCGCTGGTGATCGGCGGTTCGCTTGGCGGGCTCCTTGCCGCGCATCTTTTGCGCAGCACCGGCTGGGACGCCGTCGTGTTCGAACGCAACGAAGAGGAACTGGCGAGCCGCGGCGTCGGCCTCGGCACGCATCCACAGCTCATCGCCGTCTTGCGCCGCGCCGGCATTGCCTTCGACGAAACGATGGGCATCAAGCTGCGAAAAGCGGTGTGCCTCGATCGCGACGGCAAGACACTCGTCGAACAGCCGACGTCGCGCACCATGAGCGCCTGGGCACGCCTTTATAGCGCCTTGCGCGAGGCGCTGCCGGCGCAAAGCTACCGGTTTGGCAAACGGCTTACGCGCGTCGAACAAGACAGCAGCGGCGTCACCGCAATGTTCGCCGACGGTACGCGCGAGCACGGCACGTTGTTGGTCGGTGCCGATGGTGTCCGCTCTACGGTGCGCGCGCAATATCTGCCCCAGCTCGAGCCCGCTTACGCCGGCTATGTCGCCTGGCGCGCGGTGCTCGACGAAGCCGATGTGCCGCGTGACATTTGGCGCGACACTTTCGAGGTCTATACGTTCTGCCTGCCCGACGGCGAGCAATTGATCAGTTATCCGGTGCCGGGACGCGACAACGACACCCAAACCGGCCGCCGCGCCTACAACATCGTCTGGTACCGGCCGACCGATCGCAACGCACTTACCGATATGTGCACCGACGCGCAGGGCCGTCACCACGCTTTCGGCATCCCGCCGCCACTGATCCGCCCCGACGTGGTCGCCCGCGTCAAGGCCGACGCGAAAGCGCTCATCGCGCCGAACGTCGCCGAAATTTTTGCGCGCGCGACGCCGTTCTTTCAGCCGATCTACGATCTCGTATCGCCAAAGCTGGTGTTCGGCCGCGCCGTGCTCGTAGGCGACGCGGCCTTTGTCGCGCGCCCCCATGCCGGCGCCGCCACGACCAAGGCCGCGCTCGATGCGGCCACGCTCGCCGATTGCCTTCGCGATTCCGGCGCCGATCTCGATGAAGGGCTAAATCACTTCGAGCGCCGGCAGCAGCCGTTCGGCACCGCCATGGTCGCACTCGGGCAAGAGGAAGGCGTCTATCTGAGCGCCCAGCTCAAGCCGAAAGGGGAGCGCACCACCGAGGAGTTGCACCGCGACTTCGCTTCAGTGCTGAACGCCCATAGTAACCGCAGCGAACAGGTCCGCGACATCGTCGCCGCCCACGGCCTCGCCACGCATGAGCGGAGCGTCTGCTGATGCAGTTCGGCGGCTGTTCGCCCGCGAAGTGACGCCGGAATTTTCGTGAACCCACGGGCCATCCAATGACTGGACCTCTCTCGAGCATCCGCGTCCTCGATCTCACCATGGTCGTGGCCGGCCCGCTCGCCACCCAAACGCTCGGCGACATGGGCGCCGATGTCATCAAGATCGAAAGTCCGGACGGCGACACCACGCGCTATACCGGTCCGGCGCGGTCGCCCGACATGGCGGCGTTGTTCATGGGGCTCAACCGCAATAAGCGCTCCCTCGTACTCGATCTTAAGCAGGCCCCGGCGGCGGACGCGCTGTGGCGGCTGATCGCTGCCGCCGACGTCCTGGTCCATTCGATGCGGCCGCAGAAAATCGAACGGCTTGGCTTTGGCCACCAAGCCGTTTGCGCGCGCAATCCGCGCATCGTCTATGCCGCCATTCACGGCTATCGCGACGGCGGACCGTATAGCCGGCAACCGGCCTACGACGACGTCATCCAGGGCCAGTCCGGTTTCGCGTCCTTGATGTCGGAAATCGCGGGCGAGCCGCGCTACGCGCCGACCATCATTGCCGACAAGACCACCGCGCTCTCGCTGGTCGGCGCGATCTCGGCCGCTTTGTTCGCGCGCGAAAAAACCGGCCGCGGGCAGTTCGTCGAAGTGCCGATGTTCGAATCCATGGTGTCATTCATTCTCGCCGAGCATCTGTTCGGCCATTGCTTCACGCCACCAATGGGTAAGCTCGGCTATACGCGCGTGCTCGGCTCCTGGCGGCGGCCGTACAAGACCAAGGACGGCTATCTGTGCATGATGGCCTATACCGAGGCGCAGTGGCGCAGATTCTGGGCGACGGTCGGCAAGCCGCAAGTCTCCGACGATCCGCGCTTCAACAGCATCGCGTCACGAAGCCACAACGTGGTCGCGCTCTACCGGCTCGCCGGCGCCTGTCTTGCCGATAAAACGACGGACGAGTGGCTCGTGCTATTGCGCAAGCTCGAAATCCCCTCGGCGCGGGTGTCGAGCCTCGACGACTTGATGACCGATCCGCAGCTTAAGGCGAGCGGCTTCTTCAAGCACGCGAGCCATCCAAGCGAAGGCGAAATTCAGTTCACCGATCTGCCGGTGCGCTTTAGCGACAGCGGAGCATCGACCGATCGGCTGCAGCCGCGGCTCGGCGAGCACAGCACCGCCGTGCTGCGCGAGGCGGGTCTGAGCGAGAGCGAGATCAGCGCCTTGATCGCCTCGGGCGCGACCGTCGCAGGTCCGCCGAAAGCGCGCGCGGCGGAGTGAGGCGGTCAGGTATCCAACGCGCTTGGTGCGTAGAGCTCCTCGACCTTGATCAGCCGCGGCGTCAGCGCCTGCTCCAGCGAATATTGCGCGATGGTCTCGATCACCTTGCGGTTGGCATTGACGCCGTGGTGGATCAGCGGCGCCTTGGCATCGCCGGCCAGCAGGCCCGCGGCGAGGTGATCCTCGACATGCGCGACGCGCTGTGCATTGGCGATGGCGTTGGCGCGGTTGAACGCCTTGATGAGATTGAGCGCAACCCACGGCTCTTTCTCGAATACGTCGCGCCGCATGACCGTCTGATGGTTGATCGGCAGGAGGCCGGTCTTGCGGTAGAAGCGAGTGCCCTCCGCGATCGGATCCGGGAACAGATATTTGAAGTCGGGATTGTTCGCGAGGTCCGCACGGCTGCGGTCGACCAAGTTGCGGCCTGAGAGATAATGCAGCACGGCGTCGAGCTCGCCGGCAAGCATCATCGAACCGATGCTTTTCTCGGCGGGAATTTGGTTGACGGTGACGCCGGGCGGCGGCTTGAAGCCGGTGGCGCCGCCGTGGCTTTTTTCCGGCGTGCGCTCCATCCAGAATTCCATGTCCTTCGGATGCACGCCGAATTCGTGCGCCAGCACGCCGCGCCCCCACAAGGCCGCGGTCTGCTGATATTCCGGCACCCCGACCCGCTTGCCCTTGAGATCGGCCGGCGTCTCGATATCCGACTTGCGCGCGACCAGGATGCCAGTATGAAAAAAGCGGCGCGTCGTGAAGATCGGCAGTCCGACAAACCGCATGTCGCCCCGCCCCGTGATGATCAGAAACGACGAGCACGACATTTCCGACACGGCGAACTCGGCAAAATGCAGTTGCCGCCAGAACAATTCGGACGGATGCAGCACCGTCGGAATGAGGTCGATGCCGTCCAGTTTCACCGTGCCATCGATGATCGGCCACGTCCGCGGATTGGACGTGATGCCGATACTCAGCTGAAGATTCATGAGATATTTCTCAGTAGCTTCGTCCGTCGCCCACTCGCCTTTCCGGGCGCCGCGAAGCGGCGAGCCCGGAATGACGGCCTAATACCGGTACGGCTCGTGCTCCCAGAGCGGGAAGGCCGAGAACACGTGCGGCGCGTTGGCCGGCGCGGCCGCGTGCAAGTAGGACCGATCGAGCTTGCCGAAGCTCGTGACGCCAAGGAGGCCAAGCGAGCGCGTGACTTCGTCTTCCAGGATTTCCAGCATGCGCACGATGCCGGCCTGCCCTGCGGCCGCCAGCCCATAACATTGCATGCGGCCGAGGCCGACCAGATCGGCGCCGAGCGCGAGCGCCTTGACGATATCGCTGCCGCGATAGAACCCGCCGTCGATCACAATCATGGCGCGGCCGGCGACCGCCTCGGCGACTTCCGGCAAAACATCCATCGAACCGCGGCCGTGGTCGAGCTGCCGCCCGCCGTGATTGGAGACGTAGACGATCTCCACCCCGTGATCGAGCGCGAGCTTGGCGTCCTCCGCGGTGGCGATGCCCTTGATGGCGAGCGGAATTTTGAGCCGCTTCTTGATACGTTCGACCGTGCGCCAGTCGAGCGCCATCTGAAATTCACGTCCCGTGGCGCGGCGACGTCCCCCGGTGACATGGCGCTTGGCAAGATCGCGTTCGCGCCGGCTGTAGTGGGCGGTATCGACGGTAAGACAGAACGCAGTGTAGCCGTGCACCATCGCGCGCTCGACATAATCGTCGACCCACGCTTCGTTGCCGCGCACATAGAGCTGGAACATACGCGCCGCATCCGGCGCGGCCTGAGCGACCCCTTCGAGGCCGGGATCGCAGACCGAGCTCAGCATGTGAGCGACGCCAAATTCGGCCGCCGCCTTGACCACCGGCTCGGCGCCGCCGGCGTGAAAGCTCTCCAGCGAGCCGACCGGGCACAGCACGATCGGCAGCCGCAGCTTGCGGCCGAGCACCTCGGCGGAGGGGTCGACCTTGCTGACGTCGCGCAAAACGCGCGGCCGGAACGCGACGGAGTCGAGCGCCATGCGATTGCGCCGCAGCGTCGTCTCGGTCTCCACCCCGCCGACGATATAGTCCCATTCGTTCTGATTGAGATTTTGCCGCGCCTTGGCGACGATTTCGTGCAGGTTCACGAATTGAGCCGCCGTCGTGGCGGCGCTCTGCGCTCCGGCGTCATCAAAGATCGATACTGGCTTGTTCATTGGGGTACGCGGCGTTGGTTGCGGGGGAAATCCCGAGGACTTTAACCCGCGGCCGCCGCATTAAGAAAGGCCCCTGCGCTACCGATCCGCGTGACCCCGCAAACGGAATGGGCAGCGGTGGAGCGCACCCCGATTCGGGGTAAAGGCGGCTAGGACCAGGCAACGTCGATCCCAATGCGCGGCTAAAACAATGACACACTCGCCCCGCTACGCGCCGCCTGCCTGATCGCGTCGATGACACGCAGGTTTTGCAGCCCGTCGCGTGCCGTAACCACAGGCTCGGCCACGCCGCGGATGACGGCGCAAAAATTATCTAGCTGTCGTTCCAGCGGATCGGCACGTTCGATCTCGACAGCCTCGCTCCGGAGCGCCTTGTGCCACGACCGTTCATCACCATTACGAAAAGTCTTCAGCCGCATGGTCGGGATCGCGAGCGAGCCATCGGTGCCGGCGACGACATAGCAGTCTTCGTCCGGATAGGCCGCAAAGCTTTCGTCCTCCTGCGAGGTCTGCTCCCAGCTTCGCCCCGAGGCAACGGTGTCGGAAAGCATGAAGCTGCCGAGCACGCCGTTCTCAAATCGCAAAGTAATAGCGACGGTATCCTCCACGGGAAACTCGCGGATCGCCTGCGACGCAACCGCTTGAACCGCGGCGATCTCGCCGCATAACGCGCGCAAATTTCCAATTTCATGAATCATGTTGATCAGAATCGGACCGCCGCCAGGCTGCCGCCGCCACGGTCCATCTTCGAAATAGCAATCCGGCTTGCAATACATCGCAGTGCCGACCACGGCCCACCAGACGTCCGAGCCGGCCGCCGCGTACAACGGCTATGGCCTTTTCCATGATTGGGCTGTGCTGACGGTGATGACCGGTCAGCACTTTGACCCTTGCGCGCTCTGCCGCTTCGCAGACCTGCCGTCCGGCCTCGACCGAGTCCGTGATCGGTTTCTCGATCAAAGACGGGACGCCGGCGGCAATGCAGGCCAGACCGTGCTCCAGATGCAAGCCGTTGGGAGTGGCGAGAATGACGCCGTCAGGCCGCTCACGCGCGAACAACTCGGCCAGCGATGCAAAGAGCGGAACGCCCACCTTGCTCGCAAGCTCAGCAGCACCCGCCGCCGGATCGACAATCGCCGCCAGCCGGCAGCCGGGGCTTCGCATGATGAGACCGATGTGGCGGCGTCCAATGGCGCCGGCACCGCTAACCGCTATGCGCAACTGTTGCTTCGCGGTCAAATGCTGGATTCCAACGGGCGGCGCGCAAGCCGGGACTGCGCATTGAGGCGGATCGGGGCGTTGATAGCGCCGAAGCCTTTGTAGCCGCGGCGCTCGACGATTTCGAAAAAGAACAGGTCTTTGAAGCTCTGCGTGTAGACCTGCAGATATTCGCCTTCACCGTCTTTGTCGTAGAGAATATTGCTGGCTTTCAGAACCTTCAGCCGATCGGCTGAAATATCGACCCGCGCTTCAAGATCGTCATAATAGTTCTCCGGAATACTCAGTATCGCCACCCCGTTCGCTTTCAATTGAGCAACCGTCGCCACGATGTCATTGGTGGCAAACGCGATGTGCTGGACGCCAGAGCCGAAATACTCGGTCAGGAACAGTGACGATTGGGTGCACCGGCTTTGCGAGGCATTCAGCGCGATCCGCAGCGTTCCATCGGCGGTCTCGACCACTTGGCTGCGCACGATGCCGCCGGGATCGGTGATATCGACCTGTGGCGTTCTTCGGACATCCAGAAGCGACGTGTAGAACAACAGCCAGGACAGCGTTTCTTCGTATAGCATCGATTGCGAGATATGATCGACGACCGCAAGTCCGGCGCCGGTATTGTTCTCCGTCGGCGCGGTCCGCTCGAATTCGACGTCCCAAACCTTGGCGAGTTCGCTGGTCGGATCGAGGAAATAGACCAGGCTGCCGCCGACGCCCCGCACCGCCGGAATCTCCAGCTCACCAGGCCCGACCTTCTGGCGAAACGGCGTATTGCAGAGCTTTTCAGCCCGATCGAGCGCCGCCGCCGCGCTCTCCACCTTCAGGCCGATGGCAGCGACGGAAGGTCCGTGGGTGATGTAGTGCGAGTGAGCGAAGCCTTCTTTTTCCTGGTTGACGATCAGGTTGATCGAACCTTGCGTCCAGCGCGTCACCGCTTTCGACCTGTGCTGCGCCGCCTTTTGAAACCCCAGGCCTGAGAGGAACTGCGCCAGTTCATCGGCCGAGCGGTCGTCGACCGCGAACTCGATAAACTCAACCCCAAGGCATTTGCAACGCGGCGGCATGGCCGGAATGCCGAGCGACGCGGCCCCGCTTTTCCCGCGTAACTGGTCCATCAGATAGATCAGGGAACGCTGGCCGTCGACGGCGACCGCGCGAGGCGAATCGGCGCGAAATTGGTCGTTGAAAATCTCCAGCGAGAATTCACCGTCGTATCCCGTGGTCAGCACCGCTTCCATGAATTCCGCGAGCGGCATCTCGCCCTGCCCGGGGAAGCAACGGAAGTGCCGGCCCCAGGACAAAAGATCCATGTCGAGCCAGGGCGCGTCCGCAAGCTGGACCAGGAAAATGCGGTCGCCGGGGATGGCGTGCAGCGGTTTCAGATCCGTCTTGCGCGCGTAGACATGGAAGGAGTCGAGCACCAAGCCAATCGAGCGATGGTCGGCGCGCCGCACGACCTCCCACGCATCGCGGTAATCGTTGATGTGGCGCGTCCAAGCCAGCGCTTCAAAACCGACGCGCAGCTTGCGTTTTGCGGCCCGTTCGCCGAGTTCTTGAAAGTCGGCAGCGGCGCGGTCGATGCCGCCCAGCGAGTCAGGCGAAACATTGCTGCAGACCATGAGCAGGTCGCATCCGATTTCCTGCATCAGGTCGAATTTGCGCTCGGCGCGGTCGAACGTACGTTTCCGTTGCGCGTCCGGCATTCCCTCGAAATCGCGGAACGGCTGAAAGGTGACCACCTTGAGGCCCAGATCGGCTACCCCTTTGGCCACCTCGGCGGGCGTGCCGTTGTAGGACAACAGATCGTTTTCAAAGATCTCGACGCCGCGGAATCCGGCCGCGGCAATCGCCTGCAGTTTTTCGCTCAAATCTCCGCTGAGGCAGACTGTGGCAACCGACGTCTTCATAATCCTGTCCTCCGGTTTTCCAGCCCGGAAGCAATTGCTTCGCCCAGTGTCGCGTCGCGGGCAACGAGCGCGGCCGCAAACGTGCGATGTAGCCGCGCGAAATCAGGCTCAATACCGGTGAAGAGCCGGATCGCCTCGACGGCCTGGTGCACGCACATGCCGCCGCCGTTCATCACGCGGGCGCCCTTTGCGGCCGCAGCTTGAAGGAACGCAGTTTCGACAGGCGTATAGATGACATCCGCGCACCAATGCGCCGCGGACAGCGCGGATACCGGCACCGGATTGCCGGGAAAGCCGTGCATGCCGACTTGTGTCGCATTAACGACACCGGCGGCGGCCGCGATATCGCCTTCAAGATTGCTTGTGACGCGGCAGCGCGACGCGCCGTAATATTTGACGAGGTCATTCTTGAGTGCATTCGCGCGCGCGCCGTCGCGGTCATGAATGATAAGAACCGCAACGCCGAGATCCATCAATGCAAAGGCAACCGCGCGACCGGCACCGCCGGCGCCGACGAGAACTACCTTCGCACGCTCGGCGCTGTCGCGTCCGAAGGTTGCCTCGAAGCTGTGACTCCAGCCGCGCCGATCGAAATTATAGCCGGTGGTGCGGCCATCCGGCCCAATCACGACGGTATTGATCGCGCCGGTCTCGGCCGCCTCAGGATCCACCGCATCGAGTAGCGGGATGACATCCTGCTTGAACGGATAGGTAATGTTGGCGCCGGTAAAGCCCGCGGTCTTGATCGCATCGAGCAGTTGCGGAAGCCGCCGTCCCGGCAAGCGGTCAACATCGATCAGATGATAGAAACCGTCGATTCCAGCGGCGGCGAACGCGTCGGCAAAAAGCGCGGGCGACAGCGATCCCATGATGTTCGCGCCGATCAATCCGATCAGCATCCTGGGCTGCTTCATGACGCAACCGCCGTTTGCGCCAAACCACCGCCAAGGAAAAGCTGCGCGATGCGCGGGTCGGCAAGGATGTTCGCCGCGGTGTCTTCGATCCGGGTCTGGCCCTGCTCGAGGACCAGACCGTAGTCCGAGATTTGCAGGGCCTGCTTGGCGTTCTGCTCGATCAGCAGGATCGTTACTCCCTTTCCGCGCAGGTCTTTGAGGATTGAGAAAACTTCCTGCACCAGCAGCGGTGAAAGTCCGATTGATGGCTCATCGATGAGAATGAGCCTGGGATCGAGAAGCATGCCGCGCGCGACTTCCAGTATTTTTTGTTGCCCGCCCGACAGCGTCGAGGCCTGGGCATTGGCCTTTTCCTTCAGCATCGGAAACTGGCCCATGAACCTGTCCATGCGCCCCGGCAAACTTGTCTGGTCGGACAGCGCGACACCACCAAGCTCGAGATTATGCCGCACGCTCAACTCGGGAAATATGTTCCGGCCTTGCGGGATATAGACGACACCGGCGTCGAGAATGTCGCGCGGCGAATAATTGGTGATATCGCGGCCGTCCAAGCTAATGGTTCCGTTGCGCACCGGCAGCAGGCCGAAAATCGTCTTGAACAAAGTCGACTTTCCCGCGCCGTTCGGACCGATCACCGTGGTAATGGCGCCCCGGCGAATCCGCGCCGTCGTGCCGTTGAGAATGGTCATCTTGCCGTAGCCGGCAAAGACGCCATCGACGAGAAGAATCGGCTCGGCCGTGTTCATGCGTGACCCGCTCAGTGCCCGAGATACGCTTCGATCACGACTGGATTGCGCCGTATGTCCTGCGGCGTGCCTTCCGCGATCAGCCGCCCTTCGGCCAGGACCAGCACCCGTGTGCACAGCGCCATGACGAATTCCATCTGGTGCTCGATAACGACGAAGGTCGCGTTGTGCTCGGCGTGATAGGCTTGGAGCCGTTCGCGCAAATGGACCAACATGGTCAAGTTCACGCCGCCGGCGGGTTCGTCGAGCAGGACAAGCCGCGGTCCAGCCATGAACGCCATCGCGGCATCGAGCAATTTCTGTTGGCCGTAACTCAGCAAACCGACTTGCTCATCGGCAAGATGCGACAAGCGGAAGAACTCGATCATCCGCTCCGCGGCATCGCTGAGCCCGGCATCGGGGGAGCCGATCAGGCGTGAATACATCGAGCCTTGGTGTTCCTGGCCGGCCATGATGAGATTGTCGCGCACCGAGAGCTGCGGAAACACCTGAAGCAATTGAAATGTCCGGCTTACGCCCAGGCGATTGAGATCGCAGGGCCGCATGCCGGTGGTCGTTTTGCCGTCTACCCGCACCTCACCTTGGTTCGGCGTCAACTGGCCGAGCACGCAATTGAACAAAGTGGATTTTCCGGAGCCATTCGGCCCGATGATGCCGAGGATCTCCCCGTCGCGCACTTTGAAGGACACGCCATCGACGGCCGTGATGCCGCCGAAGCTTTTGCGCAGATTGGATACCTCCAGGACCGCTGTCATGGACTGGTCCCCTCGGCGTGCAATATCGGCGTCGGCGGATCACCCCGCATGGTCACCGCCTTGATCGCGCGCTCGACCATCCCAAGCACGCCGTAGGGGCAAAATGCCATCATCCCCATGATCATCGCCGCATAGACCATGAGATAATAACCTTCAGTGATCCGCGCCCACTCGGGGAGCAGAACGGCAATCAGCGCACCGACAAACGGGCCGAAGAAGTATCCACTGCCGCCCACGATCACCATCAGCAGCAGATTAAACGACAGATCGAGCACAAAGGAGTTTGGTTCGATGAATTGCACCAGTGGCGCATAAAGCGCGCCGGACAGGCCGCCGAGGCCTGAGCCGATGGCAAAGGCCATCAACGTGTAGCGTCTGGTATCGAGACCGAGCGACTGCGCGCGGAGCGGATTTTCACGCAGCGCGACGAAGGCGCGGCCCCAGGGAGAGCGCAGCATCCACCACGTGGCCGCCGCCAGCACCGTCAATGTGCCCAGGCTGAAGAAATAGAAATCGCGAGGCTTGCCGGTCGACCAGCCGAACAGCGTCGGCCGCGCAATGCCGCTGATGCCGTAGACGCCGTGGGTCAACCACTCCTCGTTGCGCAGCACAAGAAACACTAGCGTCGAAAACGCGAGCGTGACGAATGCAAGATAGTGGTGTTGCACGCGCAGCGCCGGATAACCAAGACCCCAGCCAATGACGAAGCACAGCGAGCCGGCGCAAACGAATGCCACCGGATAAGGCCAGCCCGCTTGAGTTAGCAGCGCCACGGTATAGGCGCCGATGCCGATGAAGGCGCCTTGTGCCATCGACACCTGCCCGGCATAGCCGAGCGTGAGATTGAGGCCGATCGCCGCGACGGTCAGCACCGTCCACATCGAAATGAGGTAGATGCCGAACGGCTTAAGGAAGAACGGCGCGGCAATGGCGAAAATCGCGGCACCCACGACCGCGATGACGCCAAGACGGCTCATACCGTGCGCTCCTCGATGCGGCCGAGCAGCCCCTGCGGACGTAGCAGGATCACCGCGATCAGGATGAGCAGCGGGAACGCGCCGCGATATTGCGAAGAGATATACGCGGCCGACAGGTTATCGAGAATGCCAAGAATAAAGCCGCCGAGGATGGCGCCGCGAACTTGATTGAATCCGCCGATAATGGCCGCCAGGAACGCCGCCAAGCCCAAGGTCTCGCCATTGGTGAATTTAGCCAGGTAGATCGGGCTGATCAGAATTGAGGCGACGGCAACAAGCACCGCGTTGATCAGAAAGGTGTAGAGCACCATTCTTCGCACTGGAATCCCCAGGATCCGCGCCAGCGTCGGGTTTTGCGCGGTCGCTTGCATGGAGCGGCCCAGCCGGGTCTTGTGCAGCAAGAGATGCAGCGCCACCACCGTGGCGATAGCAACCGCCAGCACGACGAGGCTTTGCGTCGAGACCACCGCTCCAAGAAAATGCAGGTCGGTTGAGGGCACCAAAGCGGGAAACGGCTGCGCCTGCGAGCTGTAGAAGTTCTTGGCCGATTCCTTCAGGAACAATGACAGGGCAATGGTGGAGATCACCAGCGGCAACACGCCGTGCTTGAGCATGGGATCGACGATGAGAAACTTGAATAACAGCCCGAGAATAACGATCGACAGCGCGATACCGATGAGCGCCGAAAGCCAGAACGGCACACCCAGATACATCGACTCCAGGATGAAGAACGCCGGCAGCATGACAAATTCGCCCTGAGCGAAATTGATCGTCTGCGACGTCTGCCACAGCAGGGTAAATCCGACGGCAATGAGGGCATAGATCGCCCCGGTCGCGAGGCCGGATACCAAAAGCTGGATAAAGGACGCCATTGGTGCCCGCGCTTGTCTGCCGCCCGGCGATCACGCCGGGCGGAAGGATTCAACGGTGACGATCGTTATTTGCCGAGCTTGGGCAGAACCTGAACGATCTTCTGTTTGCCGCCGATGACTTCGACCAGGAAGCTTTGACGGTCGATATCGCCGTTCTGATCCCAGGTCGCTTCCATCAGGATGCCCGGCTCCTGCTGCGGCGTGATGGTCAATCCGTGAGCGGTTTGGGCAAAGCCCTTGCTGTCGAACTTACCCATCTTTTCCGTCACGTATTTGATGAAGTAGATCGCCGTATAGCCCTTGATGCCGTTGTGGTCGCAGACATAGTTGTATCGCTGCTTGAATTTGGCGGCGAATTCCTGGACGGCGGGAATCGGGGCGTCGACGGTGAGAGCGACATGGCCGCGCACGCCCTCGGCAGCGCCGCCGGCGAGATCGATCACTTTCTGGCCAAGGAGGGTGGTATCGCCGAGAAGCGGCGCCGTGATGCCCTGTTTTTTAGCCTCTATGAGGAAGCGGGCGCTCTCTTCTTCGTTGGTGTCGACGAAAATCGCGTCGGCATTCGCAGCCTTGATCTTGACCACGTCGGCGGCAAAATCGGATTGGCCGGATTCGGTGGAGATGTCGGCAACGACTTTAATGCCGCGCGCGTCCATTTCCTTGACAAAATTGTCGCGAGCGCCCTTACCAAAATCATTGTTCACCCACAGCACGGAGACAGTCTTCGCCTTGACGCCGTCGCGAATATAGTTGGCAATCTTCGGCATGCTGAACTGCTGGCCAAAAGAGGTGCGGAAGACATACGGATCACCCTTCTGAGTGACCGCCGCAGCCTCGCCGCCGACGATTTCCGGAATTTCCGCCTGCTGCGTCAGCTGCATGTCCACCAGCACGGAGCCGGAGAACACCGGACCGAGAACGACATAAGGATTGTTGTCGAGCGCCTTCTGCACTTGCGCCCGTGAAATGCCGGCATCGCTTTGGGTGTCGAACACCGGCGAATCGATCTTGCGGCTGAGAATGCCGCCCTTGGCGTTGACTTCATCGATGGCCATCCGCATTCCATCGCGGAAATTGGTGCCGGACACGGCGCCGGCGCCCGACTCTTCGAGAACGGCCGGCATATAGACGGTTGATTGCGCATGGCTCTGGCTCGATAGGCCGAGGCCTGCGGCAATCACCGACATGAAAAGTGCTGAACGAAGCATTTGGGCATTCCTCCTTATTGTTATGTGATTGGCCCGTTGAGGGCTCTGTTGCGCAGGGCCGCGCGCCCATGGGCATCCCCGGTGACCATGCAGACGGCCCGGCATGGCGTCAATAACCAAGACGTGGGGTAAACTTAACATGATGCTATTTTCTGCGTGAGCCACGCGATCTAATTGCATTTGCCCGTCGGGCCGGCGCGGCAATAGCCTCCATGTGTCGGCGCAGCGCGGCGACGAAACGCTCGCCGTAGCTCGACAGCGCCGCATCCTTGCGATGAACCACATAGGTCTCGAACACCGTGGGTTCGACAATGTCGAGCGCCCGGATTTTCGGCCAATTGCCGCCCGCAAGCGTAAACTCGTCGATGACCGCGATGCCGAGGCCGTGGGTGACCAGGGCGCACACTGTCGAGCCGAACCGGGCGCGGATCGTGACCTCGTAATGCAAGGCGTAGCTGGCAAATATGCCGGCCATGATCCGCCCATACGGATCGTTCGGGTCGACGCCGATCAGCGGATATTTTACGATCTCCGCCGCGGTTACATGCGAGCGATGCGACAATGGATGTCCATCCGGTACGATGCATTTAAGCCTGCCGCGCGCCAGCGGCTCGAAGGTCAACATTGGATGGTCGAATTTGTAACTCATCGCCACGAGCTCACCCTTGGCGAGCAGAAGATAATCGACCGCATCCTCGTTTTTCAGAATGTCGACGTCGATCAGCAGGTTGGGAAACGCCTTGCGCACGTCGGCTATGGCGCGTGGCACCATGACGTTGGCGATGCTAGGGGACGATCCGACCTTGAGCTCGATATTGGTTCCGCGCTTGATTCTCGAAATAACAAATTGCAGATCCTCGACCTTGGCGTACACGCCGTTGATCTGATTGAAGATGGCATTGGCCTCCCGCGTCGGGCTGTAGCGGCCGCCTTTGCGGCCAAACAGCTTTACGCCGACGGCCATTTCCGCGTGCTTCATCACGCGGCTGATCCCGGGCGAGGAAACATTGAGTAGTCGCGCAGCGCCACCGACGGTGCCGGTAACCATGATGGCGCGGATCACTTCGATTTGACGCAACGTGAGCATCGGTTGAACCGGACGGCCTCTCATGCGGCGGTCAATTGAAAATATTGGCGGTCCCGGGAAGACTCGAACTTCCGACCTTCGGTTTAGGAAACCGCTGCTCTATCCTGCTGAGCTACGGGACCTTCTCAGGAATTTTGCGTAGGAGTAGCGCGATGTCCGTTCCTGGACACTACCATATACCATATGGGCCGGCGGCCGCGTCCAGGCTCGGCCGCAGTGCCGCCGCATTCCGGCCTTTCGCTTGGCCGCAATGAGGGACTGGCGGGACGTCATACTGACCGCGCTGTTGGCGGCGATTTTCGCGCCAACGTGCGGATGTTGCCGCGCGATTGCGCAAGTGCAGCCTGCGCCGGCGTGCGGTGGCGACGCGATCGCGCGCGGCGCGGTTAGCCGCATCATCGACGGCCGCACCTTGGTGCTCGACGACGGACGCGAGGTCCGCCTCGCTGCGATCGAAGTGCCGCCGCTGCCGCAAGGGACCGGCACGGCGCCGCCGAGCGGCGCGGCTGCCAAGGATGCGCTTGCCGCGCTTGCGGAGGGTGACGAGGTCGTGCTGCGGCGCGCCGACGCCGCCTCCGATCGCTACGGACGCGTCCTCGCTTATGTCTATACCGAGCGCGACGGCGACGAGTTGTTCGTGCAGGGCGAACTGATCGCTTCGGGTTTTGCCCGGGTCGGCGACCTGCTGAAGCGGGAAAATGCCGCCCGGGCGGCCAAGCTTGGCCTATGGGCCGATCCGTATTATGAGGTGCTCGACGCCGAGACCCCTACGGACGTGCTGGCGCATCGGGGCCGATTTGCGCTGGTCGAGGGCCGGGTACTGTCGGTGCGTGAAAGCGGGCCCACCATCTACGTGAATTTCGGGCGGCATTGGTCCGAGGATTTTACGGTTACGGTCCTGAGACGAAACGAGCGCAATTTCGCGGCGGCGGGCCTCGACCTGAAGAGTCTCGAGGGCCGCCGCGTCCGGGTCCGCGGCTGGATCGAAGAGCGCGGCGCAGGCGGCGGCACTAGTGGCGGTCCTGGTGGTAGTCCTTGGATCGAGGCGGCGCATCCGGAGCAGATCGAGACTGCGGACCGCCAATGACTTGCGGGGGTGAGTGAGGCGACCGGCTTGCGCGGGCGACGTTGGGGTGACGTGGTGAAGCGGGGACGTTTGGGTTTAGCAAGCTATCGATTTTTCCGAGCGGGCGTCGCCATCGCGGCGCTCGTGCTTGCGGCTTGCACCGCCTCGCCCCCCGGCGTCGCGCCGCAAGCCTCGATTGCCACGCCTGGCAAACAGGCCGAGGCGGCAATTCCGCCCGAGGCTTTGCGCGAGCATCAGCGCATCCTCGCCACCTACGGCGGCGTCTACAACGATCCCAAGCTACAGAGCATGATTGAGCAGATGGTCGAGCGCCTGGTAACGGCGTCGGAGAAACCCGACCTGCACTACAAAGTCACCATGCTCAATTCGCAATCGGTCAATGCTTTTGCCCTGCCGAGCGGCCAGATTTATGTGACGCGCGGGCTCATCGCGCTCGCCAATGACGATTCCGAGCTCGCCTCCGTGCTGGCGCACGAAATGGGACACGTGATCGCCAACCACGCCCAGCTCCGCGAGGAGCACGCGCGGCAAGCCGACCTCGTCAGCCGCGTCATAAGCGACGTGGTCTCCGATCCGGAGGCCGGCGCCATGGCGCTTGCCAAATCGAAACTCGAGCTCGCGAGCTTTTCGCGCCAGCAGGAATTCGAGGCTGACGCCATCGGCATCGGCATCGCCTCGCGCGCCGGCTACGATCCATACGGCGCGGTGCGATTCCTGTCCTCGATGGAACACAATTCCGCGCTCAAGCCGGAGCAATCCGGTCCCATCAATCCGAGCGCGTCGGATTTCCTCTCCTCGCATCCCGCGACTCCCGAGCGCATTACGCAGGCGCTTGCCAACGCCCGCCAGTACCGCGCGCCGGCGGATGGCGGACAGGAATTGGCCCAGGCCAAGGCGGCCTATCTCGGCGACCTCAACGGCATTGTGTACGGCGAGGATCCGAGTGAAGGTTTTGTGCGCGGCCGGCGCTTCCTGCATCCCAAGCTTGGCTTTACCTTCACCGCGCCGGACGGCTTTACGCTCGACAATACCGCGCAGGCCGTGCTTGGCATCAAACGCGGCGGCGCCGAGGCGCTGCGGCTCGACGTCGTGCGCGTGCCGGCGGAGCAGACGCTCGGCGAGTATCTGACCTCCGGCTGGATCGAGAACATCGACCGGGCGACCGTCGAAGAGACCACCATCAACGGTTTTCCCAGCGCCACCGCGGCTGCCAAGGGCGACCAGTGGGACTTTCGGCTTTACGCCATCCGCTTCGGTAGCGATGTCTATCGCTTCATTTTCGCCGACAAACATCGCACGCCCGAAACCGATCGCTCCTTCCGTGATGCAGTCGGCACGTTCCGCCGCATGACCATCGCCGAGATCCAGGAGGCGAAGCCCCTTCGCCTGAAGATCGTCACGGTTGCGCCGGGCGATACGGTGGACAGACTGGCGGGCAAAATGGCCATCGCGGACCGGGCGGCCGAGCGCTTCCGCGTGCTCAATGGCCTCGATCCAGGCGACCGATTGAAGCCCGGAAGCGAGGTCAAAGTCGTGGTGGAGTAGTCCGCGAGCGGGCCGCCTACGACTTTTCCCCTATTCTCCGCACGCCCTAGCTCCGCTATTCTACGTAAAATGGGTGGGAATCGGCCTAGGGGACGAAAAGGCCGGAATGGCCATGGGGGAAATCTGATGTGGCTTTTGAGGGGGGCGCTGCCCGTCGCGGTGGCACTTGCGACCGTATCCGCGGTCACACTGGTTCTGTGGTACTTCAAATTGGCAACGATCGGACCGGATCACCCGGTGTTCTTCTATCTGCTGCCTATCGGCGTGGTGACAATGGTGTACGGCAGCTGGCCCGCGCTGTTGGGCGTCTTCACTGCCACGGCATGCGCTGACTTTTTCCTCTACGATCCGCTCTATACTTTCAACATCGCCAGCCGGGTGGAATTTGGCGATTTGGCCTGCTTTGCGCTGCTGGCCTTGATCGGCGTCAAGTGCACAAGCGAACTGTTTCCAATCATCCGCAAAAATTCCGGAGCCAAAATTCCGCTGCGGTGATCCCTGATTTCCCGCTCATGTCACGTGCGCGGAAATCGGGTGACACTGATTGCGGTCTTGCGGGAGCCGGGTTTCAAAATAGATCAGAATTGCGATGCGAGCTGATCGAGTCCCATGACGTGGACGATGCTGCGCACCTCGTCTTTTTGCTCGGAGTTGAAACTCATGATCAGCGGTACGGCCGCGGATCTGAGGCCTTGCACCGCATCGGGATCGACGGCGGCGACCTGCGTATTTGACGAACCGGCGCGGCCGCGCGCGTCCTGCACTTGCGTATAGGCCATGTTGCGCAATGCGGCCTCGACCGCCGGCCACATTTGTTCCTGATCCGGCGTTAGATTCAGCCGCTCCTTGATGCTCGCTATCTGCGCATCATTGAGCATATAGCCCGGCCGATTGACGACGTGGGGACGAGGGATGGCCGGGGATGCAGCCGCCGCCGCTTTGGGACGGCTTACCGGCTGCGCCGCGGCGCGAGGCGTCGGCGATGCGGCACGCGGCGACTCGCTTTGGTCCGCGGCGGGCGATGAGACCGAGTCTTCCAATACCGCCATCTGCATAGGTGGCGTACCGGCTTCTGCAACCGCGTCGGAAGTTACCGGCGGATTCACTTGAGCAACCGCTTGCGGAGCAGTTTGCGGAATCATGGGCTCTGGACTTAACAGCGCGAGCTGCGGATCGCCCGCGATGTTTGCCGCGCTCACATTCATCACCACCCATGGAGCGGCCGCTTTGGCCGCGGATGAAGCGTTGGTCCAGGCGTCCGGGAACCGCAGCGCCACCGACTCTGCAGCCGACACATCCGTGCTGCGCAACGCGGTGGTATGCATGCCGCCGGTCAGATAGCCGATGCCGCCGGCCAAAAGAATTGGAACCAAAGCTGGAATCGACCGGCCGCGCTTAAGCGTTTTCTTTCGCGGCATGCTCGGCGTCCCCCCATTCCTCACGCTGCGCCCCTATCTCCTTTCAAATGAAGCTTAATTTATGGCTAACCATGGGCATGATCTGGGAATGCGGGAACCGGTTTTGCGCTTCGCCGTGGGACTAATTCGAATAAAGAAAAAAGGCCCGGCAAATTGCCGGGCCTTTGCATGTATTGCGATGGAGTTTGGATTTAGTCTACGCGGCCTCTTCCTCCACGACGGCTTCTTCCGTCTCGGACTTCGGACCGCGACGCGGCCCCTTGGCAAGCGCGGCTTCGATCTCCTTGATCGCTTCGGTCTCGGTGATCCGCTGCACGACGGACACTTCGCGCGACAGCCGATCGAGCGCCGCCTCGTAGAGCTGGCGTTCGGAATACGACTGCTCCGGCTGCGTGTCCGAGCGGAAGAGATCGCGAACGACTTCGGCAATGGCGACGATGTCGCCCGAGTTGATCTTGGCCTCGTATTCCTGCGCGCGCCGCGACCACATCGTGCGCTTGATGCGTGCGCGGCCCTTGAGCGTCTCGAGCGCCCGCTTGACCATCGGCGTTTCGGCAAGCTTGCGCATGCCGACCGACACCACTTTCGACGTCGGCACCCGCAGCGTCATCTTGTCTTTGACGAAGTTGATGACGAACAGCTCAAGCCGCGCGCCCGCGACCTCCTGCTCTTCGATGGCGACGATCTGACCCACGCCGTGCGCCGGATAGACGATGAATTCGTGAGTTTTGAAGCCTTGTCGTTGAGTAGTCTTCTTCGCATTCATTCCCAAAGTTGCTCCTTCCGGCTCCGGCTTGCGCCGTTGCGCGGGCTTCGCCACGCTGACCCGGCTGCGGGTCAATGTCCGCGTGGACTGTGAGGACCTCCGGCTCGCGCGGGAGGGGGTTTTTGTTGCTTTCCGGCTCATGCCGGCCGCACTCTTTTTCGATCGACGACGAGTTTTCTCTGCCACTACTCTCGCGTGGATAATCACGCCTCTTCTGACGGTTCCTCGAAAGACCCCCGAAAAAATATGCTCCCGGTGGGGAGCAGCGTTTCGGGGCGGTTTTTCATTCTGTAGAAGCTTTATATCACATTTTCAGCCAAAATCAAAGCCTTAACGCATTGCGAAAGCGTCGTAGCCGGCCGCGGCAGACAGCTATCCTTAACAATGGTTAATGTTCGCAATCCAGAGTTGCTTTCAGTCCCCGTCACCTGGTTTGGCTGAAAAATGCTTCTCAAACTTGCCCTCAATGCCCTCCCAATCTTTGGCGTCGGCGGGAGGAGGTTTTTTAGCCGTGATATTTGGCCATGCCTTCGCGTATTCGGCGTTGAGGCCCAGCCACTTCTCGGCGCCTTGCTCGGTATCGGGCTTGATCGCGTCGACTGGGCATTCAGGCTCGCAGACACCGCAATCGATGCATTCATCCGGGTGGATGACCAACATGTTCTCGCCCTCGTAGAAGCAATCCACGGGACAGACTTCGACGCAGTCCATGTATTTGCATTTGATGCAATTGTCGTTGACGATATAGGTCATCTGCACACTCTAACGGGCTTTTTAGAAGCCTTGCTCCTATCGCATGGGTTAGGTGCACGCAAGAAGGTGCACGGAACTGGCGGACCCACCCTCCGGTGGCGCGGCACGCTTATTCGAGATTCTCATATAGCGACGCAACGGTCGGAGCGGGACCCCGGCGCTCGGTAAAACCCGTCACTTTGAGAACCCGCACGCCACGATCCAGCGCCACCGTAATCACATCGCCGGTTCGCACCAAGCGGAGCCCGCCAGCAACGCTGCCGCTTCGCGCGTGCGCACCACGCGGGCATGCCATAACCACAAGTCGATGCGCTGGCGCTCATGCTCCGCCGGCACTCAGCGCCCTTCCTTGGCGTCGGCCTCGAGCTGAGCCTTCAACGCCGCGAGCTTGGCGAAGGGAGAATTCGGATCGGGCGCTTTCTCGCGGCGCTCGAAACGTTTGACCGGCGGCCGGTCGCGTTCGCGCTGCGGACGATCGGCGCGATGGTCTGGTCTGCGGCGGTGACGGAAATGGCGGCCTTCTTTGGAGTGCGGCGTCGCAGGTGGCGAGGTCTGCTCGGGTGGTGACGCTATCGCGGGCTCCGTAGCCGGAGCGTCCGTCGCTACGGTTTCTTCCGTCAGTGGCTGCGCCGTGCGCTTGACCGCTTCTTTGCCCGCTTCGCGACGCCGGGGGCGATGCCGGCGGCCCTCCGAGCGTCCGGCTCGGCCCGGTCGCCAGACGTCGACCAAGGCTGGTTGTTCGGCAGCCGTCGCCGCGCCGGCCTCAACTGCACCTGCATCTGCTGACGGGGCAGATTCAGAGGCTTCGTTATTGGCCGGCGCAGGGACTTCAATCGGAAGCTTCACCTCTTCGGCCACCGGCGCGGATTGCGGTTGATCTTCGGTTTCCGGCACGGACGATGTGGCTTCGGCAGTCATCTCCGGCGCGCCGCCATTGAACCGGGCGGCGGTCTCAGGCGTTGGCTGCGGCGGCTCGGCTTGCGGCTCAGTTTGTGGTTCTTGCGGTTTCGGCCGCCGCTCCATGCGGTAGCCGAGTGAGCGCAGGATCGACGCGAAATCTTCGCCCGACGCGCCGGTCAGCGACGTCATGCCGTTGACGATCGTGAATCCGCCGCCGGGAAAGGTGCCCGGCGGCTTCGGCCCGACACCGCCTTCGCGCCAGGACAGCGCCGGGCGGATCAGATCGGCAAGCCGTTCCAAAATATCGACGCGCACGGCGCGTTCGCCGCACACCCGATAGCCGGCGGTGCGATAGAGCGCGGCGTCGATGGCGCGATCCACCGGGATCGACGTTCGGCCGCTGCCGGCGAGATGCAACAGACCGTCGAGGCCTCTGCTCTCCGGCCCCTCATGCCGTAGCGCCCACAATTGCGTCGCGAGCGCGCGCGGCGAAGGCTTAAGCAGAGCCGGCAGATAGATATGATAGGCGCCGAAGCGCACGCCGTATTTGCGCAACGACGCGCGCGCCGGCTGTTCCAGCCCCTTCACGTCCTCGGCGACGCGCTGGCGATCGAGCACGCCAAGCGCCTCAACCAATTGAAAGGCGATGCCGCGCGCGATGCCAGTGACGTCCGCGGCCGCCGCCAATTCAGCTAATGGCCCAAGCAATTTCTCGATGTGAGATTTGACGAAAGTATTGAGCCGCACCTCCACGGCGTCGCGCGGCGCGCCGGTCAAATGCTCGTCGGCGACCAGCCGCACCCGCGGGCGCAAAGCCTCCTCGCCGGCGTAAAGCTTGCCGACCGCGGCTCCGGTCCAGCGCAGCGTGCCGTCGGCGGCAAGCACGAATTGCTCGTCGGGCGCTTCGGCCAAGCGCGCGGCGCGCGCGGCGATCTCGCCGGCGAGCGCATTCTGCGCCGCGTTCTGCAGCGCTTTGGCTTCCGACCCGCCCGACGATGCATCCGGCACAAAGACGAATCCATCGAGCCGGCCGATGACGTGGCCCTCGACCACGACTTCGCCGGTTTTGTTGAAGTCAGGTTCGAGCGTCGCGTTCTCGCGCAACCGCCGCATCAAGACGCTGGTGCGCCGATCGACAAAACGCTCGGTCAGCCGCTCATGCAAGGCATCCGAGAGCCGATCCTCCACGCCGCGCGCCACGCCTTGCCAGTGTTCGGGATCGGCGAGCCAGTCCGGACGGTTCGCCGCGAAGGTCCAGGTGCGGATATGGGCGATGCGCGTCGACAGCGTATCGATATCGCCGTCGGTGCGATCCGCCAGCGCGATCTGGTGGGCGAACCAATCGGTCTTGATCGCGCCGTCGCGTTGCAGGAAGCCGTACACCGTCACCACGAGCTCGGCATGGTTCGCCGGCGCGATCTTGCGGTAGTCGGGAAGCTGGCAGACGTCCCACAGCCGTTCGACGTCGGCGCGCGTCCGGATCATGGCGCGCACGTCGTCGTCGCGCGCAGCATGATCGAGCACGAGAATGTCTTCAGCGACCGGCGCACGCGCCAGCGCGTTTTCCGTCGGCGCCGCGGCAAGCGTGGCCTGCAAGGCACCGACCGAGGAGAAGTCGAGATCGCTGTTGCGCCATTGCACCAGCTTCACCGGCTCGAACGTGTGCGATTCCAACGCCTGGACCAGTTCGGGCTCAAACGGCGGGCATCGCCCGCTGGTGCCGAACGTGCCGTCGCGGGTGGCGCGGCCGGCGCGGCCGGCAATCTGGGCAAGCTCGGACGGATTGAGCTTGCGGAATTGATAGCCGTCGAATTTGCGATCGGAGGCAAACGCGATGTGATCGACGTCGAGATTGAGCCCCATGCCGATGGCGTCGGTGGCGACCAAATAATCGACCTGGCCCGACTGATAGAGCTCGACCTGGGCATTGCGCGTGCGCGGCGACAGTGCGCCGAGCACGACGGCGGCGCCGCCACGCTGGCGGCGGATCAATTCCGCGATGGCGTAAACTTCGTCGGCCGAGAATGCGACGATGGCGGAGCGGCGCGGCAACCGCGTCAACTTTTTCTCGCCGGCAAAGGTGAGTTGCGACAGGCGCGGCCGGCTGACGATGCTGGCGCCGGGCAATAACCGCTCGACGATCGGCTTCATGGTGGCGGCGCCGAGCACCAGCGTTTCCTCGCGCCCGCGCCGGTGCAGCATGCGATCGGTGAAAACGTGACCCCGCTCGAAATCGGCGGCGAGCTGAATCTCGTCAATGGCGAGGAAAGCGACATCGAGATCGCGCGGCATCGCCTCGACGGTGGCGACCCAGAAACGCGGATTTGGCGGCTTGATCTTCTCCTCACCGGTGATCAGCGCCACGGCGTCGGCGCCGACCCGTTCGATCGCGCGGTTATAGACTTCGCGCGCCAAGAGCCGCAGCGGCAGGCCGATCAGGCCGGACGAATGCGCCAGCATCCGCTCGATCGCGAGATGCGTCTTTCCGGTATTGGTGGGGCCCAGCACGGCAGTGACGCCGGCGCCACGGGCACGCAGCTCACGGTCGGCAGGCGGCGAGAACGAAATCGGCATCAATAGCCCGGCATGGACGCGGCATTGGCACGACAAGCACTGTCTTCTGTATCACAACGTGACGCTGGAAAGGCCTGTGCTTAACGTGTGGAACGAGTCTGGAACAAATCACGGCCGAATCGGCGACTCTGCGCCTGTTCGAATTCGTTCACCGCGATATATGGCGGCGACGGTCCTGTTGAATACCAGATCGAGTGGAATCGCCGGTTCCGGCCGGCCGCTTTGACGCCAAATGCGTTAACGAGTCGCACGATCAGAATTCCGCGGTGAGTCAAGGGCCACCTTGCTGTGGATAACGGGGGTAACTGGATCGCAGGCGGCGCTCGGCAAGCCACCGGCGGCAACGCTCACTGCGTTTTGGCAATCGGATGCGGCAGTGGCGTGACAGAGACGAATTCGGTCGCTTGCAGCACGCCCATCCCAAGCGGTGTCGGCATCGAGAAGCGGAATGGCACCACCATGCGCGTGCCGGAGATCGGCGCGAGCCACACCTCCGCGTCGCGCAGCTCGACCAGGTATTTGATCGCGGGGCGGTCCGGTACATAGCCGGAAATCGGCGTGAAATAGACCGCGCAAACAACTGCAGGCCCTTCGTAGCCGCGCTCCGCCTTGACAGTTTCCATGCGCTTGAATTCGCTGTGCAGATCGTAACGGACGCGGCCGTCGAACACTGCGACTTTGCGATTGCAGGCTTCCGGCGAAACCGGGTCGGCGGTGCCTGCGACGCGATTGAGCATCGAGGTCATTGGATCGAACACGCCGCGGCGGTCGGCGTCGGTCACGGGAATGCGGTCGGGGACCGGCGGAAGCGGCGGCTCGACCGCGTAGTCGGTCACGTTGCCGCCGGTAAGGGCTATGCGGACGTCGTCGATCTTGCGGTCATAATTGATCGTCGCGGCATAACTCGTCGGCACCGGCTGGCCGCCGATGACATTGCCATGAGCCGCACCGGTGCCGCGCGCGCCGGTGAAGAACCGTATGATGCCCGTCGTCGTGCCGCTCGCGGCGGCGGTGTACTGGTCGTCGGAGATTTCGATGATCCAGTTGCCGCGGCCGATCGGAATACCGGAGATGGTGACAAGATATTCGGCCTCAAGCCGCCCCTGGGTAGGCGGCTGATGGGGCGGGTCGCCGCCCGATTTGGCCTCTGGGGCCAAGGAAGCCGAGAAAGCCACAGGGCTGATCATGGGCCCCATGACGAAAAACGCCGCGGCGAACGCGGCGGCGCCTGCACGGACAATCGGTTTCGGCAACGCGAGGACGGGCAACGGTTTCCCTCAAATCCCGGACATTGAACCCAGTCGGAACCCAGTCCCTTGTTTTGTCGGAGAATGCGTCGTTTGTGTGGTTTTGGCCCTGCTTGACGCTCAAGACGGTCGCGCTTATAGGTCCGCGCCAACTCCCTATATCGTCCGTCTGACGGCGCTCGAAGCACGGGAATATTGAGGCTTTCGGCCGAAAGTCGGGATAAGGATTTTACACCATGGCATGGCGTTGCGAGCTGACCGGGAAGACGCGCCAGATCGGAAACCGCGTCAGCCATTCCAACCGCAAGACCAAGCGGCGGTTTCTGCCCAATCTCCTCAATGTCACGCTGTTGTCGGATGCGCTCGGCCGCTCGTTCCGCTTGCGGATTTCGGCCAATGCGCTGAAGACCGTCGATCATCGCGGCGGTTTCGACTCGTTCCTGCTCGCGGCCAAGGATGCCGAATTGTCGCCGCGCGTGCTCGAGCTCAAGCGCCAGGTCGTCAAGAAGCGCGCCGTAGCCGCGTAGACCTTCGCAGTCGCGTGGCCGATCCCCGGGTGGCGGACATTGTGCGATCCGGCCGGATTCGCGTTGCTCTATTCCTTCCCCAATACGCCAAAGACGCCGTATCCGGCGAGTTAAAGGGTGTCGGAACGGGATTGATCGCGATCGAGATCGCTCACGTTCTCGCGGCGCGGCTGGGCGTTGCGGCGGCGCTGATCGAGCAGCCGACCCCTGCAATGACTGTCGCGTGCCTGAAGGACGACGGCTGCGACGTGGCATTCTTGGGGATAGAGCCATCGCGCGCCGCGGAGGTGGCCTTTTCCGCGCCAATTTTCCAATTCGACTACACTCATCTTGTGCCGACAGGCTCTTTGATTCACCGCGCCGCCGACGCGGATCGGCCAGGCGTTCGCATCGCCGTCGTAGACGGTCACGCGTCGGCACTGGCGCTGCGGCGAATTGTTACCCACGCCGAACTGGTGGGCGCCGAGCTTCCGGACAGCGCTTTCCAGCTTCTCTGCGCCGGAAAGGTGGACGCGTTCGCATTGCCGCGCGAGCAGCTCGTCGACTATGCGCGCAAGCTATCAGGATCGCGCGTGCTCAACGACAGTTACGGCATCAATGGCGTGGCGATGGCGGTTCGCAAGGACCGCAGCGAATGGCTTGCCTATCTCGGCGAATTCATCGAGCACGCCAAAGCGTCGGGACTCATTCAACGCGTCATCGACGAAGGTGACTTGCACGGCTTCGAAGTCGCCGCGGGGTGAGCGGAATATCTTATTGCGTGGAGACTTTTTGCAGCACCGGCAGCCATGTTTGTTGTTGCTTGGCGACGAAAGCCTGGACTTGATCGGACGTCATGGGATGCGTGTAGCTGCCGGTGGCGGCGAGCTTGGTCTTGATATCCGGGTCGCTGAGCGCTTTGGTCAGGTCCGCGCTCACTTTGCCGACGATCGGGGCCGGCGTACCGACCGGCGCCAACAGAACAAGCCATCCGGCCGCGGCAAAGCCCGGAATCGTTTCCGCCACGGTCGGCAGATCGGGAAACTCGGGCAGGCGCTGTGGCGAAGCAACCGCGATGAGTTTCACCTGTCCCGCTTTGACCGCGCCGATGATGCCGGAATAGCCCTCGATGATCAGTGAGACGCGGCCGGCGGCAACGTCGCCCAGCGCGGCGGCGGGGCCGCGCGTATAAGGTACCGGTAGCAGCTTGATGCCCGCCTGTTCCTGGAGCAATTCGCCGGTCAGATGGGTCAGCCTGCCGACGCCGGATATCGCGATCGAGATCGTTCCCGGCGACTTTTTGGCGCGATCGATAAGTTGCGGCAGGGTCGTAATGCCGAGCGCGGGATCCGCCGCGATAAACATCGGCTGTTCGGCGATGAACCCGATCGGCAGGAAATCGCGGGGCAGAATCAGCGGCAGATTTGGCGCCACTGTCGGCAGCGCCACGAAGGTCGATAGCGATGGCGTGAACAGCGTATAGCCGTCCGCGGGGGCTTCGGTCGCGGCGCGTGCCGCAATGCTGCCGTTCGCGCCCGGATGATTGATCAGCACGACCTGCTGTCGCCAAAGATTGTTGAGCCCCTCGGCGGCGAAACGCGTGGCAACATCCGGGCTGGAACCGGCCGCCGCATCTGAAATGACGGTCACCGGCTTGTCCGGATAGCTCCCGTCCTGGGCGTGCGCGAGGGAAATCCCGAATAGAGCCAGCACGCCGACGCCGGCAATGCGCAATCTGTTCCGGCGTGCCTTCATTTTCTCCTCCGCATGTTTCCGGTGCCGAAATAGGTCTTTCGAGCCATACGGTATTACCCTATCGTGTTTTTGCGAAATTTATAGACATCCGGGCGGCATGAATCGAAAAGCACGACGAGCCGGGCTTAAGTCGAGCAACATTGCCCCGACCGGCGGCTCCAGCGATCGCCCGAGCGAGCCTTCGGCGGCCACCGACCTGATGGCCCAAGCGACCGCTCTTCGCCGGCGCGGTCAACCGGAACAAGCGCAGGACATTTGCAATAGAATTTTGGCGCGCGAGCCCGCGCATGTGAACGCGCTCAATCTTCTCGGGCTCATGCTCCAGGCGTCCGGCCGGCATAGGCTCGCGGCGAAAACCCTGAGCAAGGCCGTCACCGCCGACCCGTTGAACGCGGCCTGTCACTACAATCTTGCCTCCTCGTTGCAGGCGCTGAATGACGAGGACGAGGCCACGGTCCACTTCAAAAAAGCAATTGCATTTGGAGCACGGCTGAAGGGCACGGAAGACTTGATCCTGCAAAATCCCGCCATCACGATATGTGTAGATCATATCGAGGAAAAATGGCCGCTGCCGGTAAAGACCGACGAACTGTTCGCGCGCTATAGCCTCGAATCGATTGCAAGCGATGTCTTCCTGCGCTGCGCGCTGACAACCGTGCCGCTACGTGGAGCTCCACTGGAGAAATTCCTGACACATATTCGCGCGGCGCAGCTGCGCGCGGCCATGAACAACGATGGAGCAGCCGACGGCGCGCTCGTCCGTTTGTTTTGTGCTTTGGCACAGCAATGTTTCATCAACGAATACGTGTTCGCACAAAGCGCCGACGAAACGTGGCAGTCGAATCAATTGAGGGATTTGCTGCTGCAAAAATTACGGGACGGCGACGCTATCCCGCCGCTCCTGCTCGCCGGTGTTGCGGCCTATTACCCGCTTCACTCGCTTTCCGCCGGGCCAATGCTTTTGGATCGCGATTTTCCGGAATTTGCCGCCGATGTCGTGCGCCTTCAGCTTCGCGAACCGTTGCAAGAGATGGAGGATCGCAATTCCATTCCATCGCTGACGAGCGTCGACGATGGTGTGTCGCTGCAAGTAATGCAGCAATACGAGGAAAATCCTTATCCGCGCTGGACAATCGATCCCTCCGCCGGGTCCGTAGGCGAGCCAGCCAGGGGCGGAGCCGATGAACCAGGTCAGGAGATATTGATAGCGGGCTGTGGCACCGGGCAGCACGCGTTTGAGATCGCGTACGCTTTTCCCGGCGCGAAGGTGCTGGCCGTCGACATCAGCCTGCCCAGCCTCGCTTATGCGCGGCGAAAAACACGCGAGGCAGGCTTGCACAACGTCGAATACGCGAAAGCCGACATCCTCAAGCTCGCAGCGATCGGCCGCAGCTTCGATCGCATCGAGGCCGGCGGGGTATTGCACCATCTTGCCGACCCGGAAAGCGGATGGCGCGCATTGCTTGCGCTGCTGCGGCCGAAGGGCGAGATGCGCGTAGGCCTCTACAGCGACGTGGCGCGAAGCGCGGTCGGCGGCGCGCGTGACTTCATCGCGGCGCGCGGTTACCGGCCGACGGCGGAAGACATCCGGAAATGCCGCCAGGAGATTTTGCGCGACTACGAGCAGTTGCGCTGGAGAAGTGTGATCGAATCGCCCGATTTCTACAGCATGAGCGGGTGCCGCGACCTGTTATTCCATGTCATGGAGCACAGGTTCACCATTCCGCGGATCAAGACATTTCTGAACGAGCAAAGCCTCGCGTTTCTAGGTTTCAATCTCGATCCACAGATGATCGAAAAATTTCAGAAGCAATTTCCGGAAAGTGCCGCGCTCACCGATCTCGATAAATGGCAGGCCTTTGAAGCGGACAATCCGCGGACCTTTCGCCACATGTATGTGTTCACGGTCCGAAAGAATTAGCTAGGCGTTCAAGCGGCGCGGCCGCGCCGAGCGCGCCGGCTGCTCGACCGCGTTCTCCCCGAACAGCTCGGCGAGTTTTTCCGTCATAACGCCGCCAAGCTCTTCAGCATCGACGATGGTCACTGCGCGCCGGTAATAGCGCGTCACGTCGTGGCCGATACCTATCGCAATCAATTCCACCGGCGAGCGGGTTTCGATCTCCTCGATGATCCAGCGCAAGTGCCGCTCGAGATAATTGCCGGGATTGACCGACAGCGTGGAATCGTCGACCGGCGCGCCGTCGGAAATCATCATGAGAATCTTTCGCGACTCCGAGCGCGCCAGGAGCCGCTTGTGCGCCCAATCGAGCGCCTCGCCGTCGATATTTTCCTTGAGCAGGCCTTCGCGCATCATCAGGCCGAGATTTTTGCGCGCGCGGCGCCACGGCGCGTCTGCCGATTTGTAGATGATGTGGCGCAGATCGTTGAGCCGGCCGGGATTGGCCGGCTTGCCCTGGGCGAGCCAGGATTCACGCGATTGACCGCCCTTCCAGGCCCGTGTGGTGAAACCGAGGATCTCCACCTTGACGCCACAGCGCTCCAGCGTGCGCGCCAGAATGTCGGCGCAGGTCGCCGCCACCGTGATCGGGCGGCCGCGCATCGAGCCGGAGTTGTCGAGAAGGAGCGTCACCACCGTATCGCGGAAATCGGTGTCCTTCTCGCGCTTGAACGACAGCGGGTGCATCGGATCGACGATGACGCGCGACAGCCGCGCCGGATCGAGCAGACCCTCTTCGAGGTCGAACTCCCAGGCCCGGTTCTGCTGCGCCAGCAAGAGCCGCTGCAACCGGTTGGCAAGCCGCGCGACCACGCCTTGCAAATGCGAGAGCTGCTTGTCGAGATAACCGCGCAAGCGATCGAGCTCTTCCGGCTCGCACAATTCCTCGGCGCCGACCGTCTCGTCGAATTTCGCCGTGAACGGCCGATAATCCGGGCCGCGCGGCTCGTTGCGTTGATTGCGCGGCCGCCACGGTTCGGCGGCGGATTCCGAATCGCCCATCTCGGCGTCGTCGGCCATTTCGGCGGCCGGCGCATCTACCGCCTCCGAAGCGCTGTCGGGCAATTCATCGGCCGAGGCCTCGGCCTCGGTGCTCGTCTGCTCGCTTTCGGCGGCATCGGAGGCGTCGCCGTCCTGGCCCGATTCATCCTTCTCGTTCTGCTCGTCGCCGTCTTCGCCGTCTTCGTCGTCGGATTCGCTCGATCGATCCTCGCCCATGTCCAGGCTATCGAGGAGGTCGTGCACGACGTCGCCGAACCGCCGCTGATCGTCGAGCACGCGTTCCAGGCGGTCAAGATTGCGGCCGGCGCGCTCCTCGATCAGCGGTCGCCATAATTCGACGAGCTTGCGCGCGGTGGCCGGCGGCGTCTCGCCGGTCAGCCGCTCGCGCACCAACATGGCGAGCGCGTCTTCGATCGGCGCATCGGCGCGGTCGGTGATCTCGTCGAACTTGCCGCGATGAAAGCGATCGTCGAGCATGGCGGCGAGATTTTTCGCGACACCGCCCATGCGGCGGGAGCCGATTGCCTCGACACGAGCCTGCTCGACTGCTTCGAACACGGCGCGGGCTTGCTGGCCGCCCGGCGCAAGCTTCCGATGCACCGCCGGATCGTGACAGGCCAAGCGAAGCGCAATGGAGTCGGCGTGGCCGCGCACGATCGCAGCTTCCCGCTCGCTGAGCCGGCGCGGCGGCTCCGGCAGCCGCGCCTTGCCGCCGGCAAGGCCCGGGCGCTCGGACGCGAAGCTCACTTCAAGATCGCCCTTGCCGGCAATCGCGCGCAGGCAGACGCCGACGGCGCGCTTGAACGGCTCGGTCGGCGCCTCCTTCGCGGTGTTCTTCGGCTTGATGTTCGAGGACATAGGGCGCCTTCGCGCAGGCGTAATCAGCTCAGCGCCACGTTGACGGCACTTTCGGGCAATTCCTGACCGAAGCATCGCTGATAGAACTCGGCGACCAACGGCCGTTCCAGCTCGTCGCATTTGTTGACGAAGGTCAGCCGGAAAGCGAAGCCGACGTCGCCAAAGATTTCGGCATTCTCGGCCCAGATGATCACCGTGCGCGGGCTCATGACCGTCGAGATGTCGCCGTTCATGAAGGCGTTGCGCGTGAGATCGGCGACACGCACCATCTTGCCGACGATGTCGCGGCCTTCGGCGTTGCGGTAATGCTTCGCCTTGGCCAGCACGATGTCGACCTCGTTGTCGTGCGGCAGATAATTGAGCGTGGTGACGATCGACCAGCGGTCCATCTGGCCCTGGTTGATCTGCTGGGTGCCATGATAGAGGCCCGAGGTGTCGCCGAGACCGACCGTGTTAGCGGTGGCGAACAGGCGGAACGAGGGATGCGGCTTGATCACCTTGTTCTGGTCGAGCAGCGTCAGCCGGCCGGAGGATTCCAGCACGCGCTGGATCACGAACATCACGTCGGGGCGGCCGGCATCGTATTCGTCGAAGCACAGTGCGATGTTGTTCTGTAGCGCCCATGGCAGAATGCCGTCGCGGAATTCGGTGACCTGCATCCCCTCACGGATGACGATGGCATCCTTGCCGATGAGATCGACGCGGCTGATATGGCTGTCCAGATTGACGCGCACGCAGGGCCAATTGAGCCGCGCCGCCACCTGTTCGATATGGGTCGATTTGCCGGTGCCGTGATAGCCGGTGACGATGACGCGGCGATTGCGGGCAAAGCCGGCGAGGATGGCGAGCGTGGTCGGCTTGTCGAACCGGTAGTCCGCGTCGACCTCCGGCACGTGCTCATCGGGCTCCGAATAGGCCGGTACTTCCAAATCGCTGTCGATTCCGAACAATTGCCGGATCGAGACCTTCATATCCGGTAGGCTGGATTCACTATCAGTGGCGAGGCTCATTGCTCCTCCGTAACCCCGGTTATCCGAGGCGCAAATCGGCTGTCACCGGCGGTCGGATTTCGCGGTACATCTAGCAGAAAGGCCCGAGGCGGCGAAAGCCACCCTGGAGATCAGCAGAATCCTACCGTCTTCAGGTAATTATAGGCCTGGATAATCTCCCGCAGCCGCGCCTCGGAACCGCGGTCACCACCATTGGCGTCGGGATGGTGCCGCTTCACCAGCATCTTGAATCTGGCCTTGATATCGGCGCGTTTGGCGTCGGTTTCAAGGCCGAGTGCGTCGAGCGCCCGGCGCTGCGCATTGAGAATCTTGCGCCCCTCCGGCGCAGTCTTCGCATGGCCGGTGCGGCGGGTGCCCATTTCGCCGAACAGCGAGAACGGATCGTCGGCCGGCCGGTCGGCCTCGCGAAATTGGCCGCGGCTGCGCTTGGCGGCAGGCTTGCCCCCGAGCGAGCCCATTTTCCATGTGGGACGGTGCCCGGTGATCGACTCTTTTTGATATTTCGCAACCGCGTCCTCGCTCATGCCGGCGAAGAAGTTGTACGAATTGTTGTATTCGCGCACGTGATCGAGGCAGAACTGCCAATACTCGCTGGCGCGCAACCGGCCCTTCGGCGCGCGATGAGTGGCCGGCGCATCGCAGTGCGGCCACTGGCACGGCGGAAGCTCCGCGCGCAGCCTGCGGTCCTGGTCGGGCTTGACCCTGATTCGGTCAAACAATGGCGAGTTCGATTTCATCGGTGCAATATGCAGGTGTGTCGATGGCAGCTTCAAGACTTGACAGAATGCTATTCAACGCGTCGCCATTGTTGACCTTCGTGTCACCTTATCGCTAAGGCTGCGGCCCATGGGAATGCAGGACATTATCACTACAAAATTACTCGCGGCTTTCGCACCCGAAAGCCTGCATGTCGAAGATGAATCGCATTTGCATGAAGGCCACGCCGGACACCGCCCGGGCGGCGAATCCCATTTCCGACTCTATATTGTGTCGGAAGCCTTCCGCGGGAAGAGCCGGTTGGAGCGTCACCGCATGATAAATACGGCGCTGGCGAGCGAGTTGAAGACCCGCGTGCACGCTCTGGCGATCCATGCACAGGCGCCGGGGGAGAGCGTGTAGCCCGTTACTGATCGGCGACTTGCGGCTGCGGCGCTTCGGCCTCTTTGAGTAGTTCCATCAAATCGAGCCGATGGGTGAACATCGTAAGCTCGCCGTCGGCGGTGCGCGGCCATTGCTCCCGCGGCCGGTCCCAATAAAGCTCGACGCCGTTGTCATCAGGATCGCGCAGATAGAGCGCTTCGCTGACACCGTGGTCGGAGGCGCCTTCGAGCGGAATTTTGGCTTCGATGAGCCGGCGCAAGGCGTCGGCGAGTTGCGCCCGCACCGGATAGAGAATGGCGAGGTGATAAAGCCCGGTCGTGCCGAGCGGAGGCGGTGAGCCACCGCGGCTCTCCCAAGTATTGAGGCCGATGTGATGATGATAGCCGCCGGCGGAAATGAACGCCGCCTGCTGGCCAATGCGCTGCGTCAGCTCGAAACCGAGGACGCCGCTATAGAATGCAAGCGCGCGATCGATATCGGCGACCTTGAGATGGACATGGCCGATACGGACGCCGGGATTGATCGGAGCGGTGGTCATCGTTGGCTCGCCTTTTTAGCTCGCTTTGGCTGTTAGCTTGCGCGTCAGCGGCGCGACGCGCAATGCGGTGATGCGGTTGCGGTTTTTGCGCAAGACCTGGAAGCGAAAGCCGTGAAAGGTGAAGCTTTGTCCCGGCTCCGGGATCGAGCGCGCCTCGTGGATGACGAAGCCGGCGACGGTCGTTGCTTCCGCGTCGGGAATATTCCAATCCATCGCCCGGTTGAGATCGCGCACCGGCACCGCGCCGTCGACATTGACCGAGCCGTCCGGCAGGGCGCGCACGCCGGGGACCGCGATGTCGTGCTCGTCGCTGATGTCGCCGACGATTTCCTCGACGATGTCTTCCAGCGTTACCAGGCCTTCGAGCTCGCCATATTCGTCGACCACAAGCGCAAACGGCGTCTTGCGATGGCGAAACGCCTTGAGTTGCTCGTAGAGCGCCGTGGTGTCGGGCACGAACCAGGGCGGTTTCGCCAATATTTCGATGTCGAGCTTCGCGGCGTCGCCGGCGGCGGCGTGCAATGCGCGCCAGACTTCCTTGGCGTTGAGCACGCCGATGACGTTATCGGTCGAGCCGCGCCACAGCGGTATCCGCGTGACGCCGGCGGCGAGCACGGCATCGATCAGATCGTGAGGCGGCTCGTCGGCGTCGAGCATCACCATCTTGGTGCGATGGACCATCACCTCGGAGACCGTAAGTTCGCGCAGATCAAGCAAGCCGCCCATCATGTCACGGTCGAGCTTTTCCACGACGCCGGCGCGATGCATCAGATCGACGGTGCCGCGCAATTCCTCGCGCGGCGACAGGATCGATTGTATCTTGCCGACCGGCATGCCGATGCCGCGCAGGATGACCCGCACTAGCCACTCGACGGCGCGCAGCATCGGCGCGAACAAGCGCACCGTGCTCTGGACCGGCCCGGCCACCGCGAGCGCCATGCGGTCGGGTATATTGAACGCCGCCGTCTTCGGCAGCACCTCGGCGACCACGAAGATGAGAACGGTCATCACCAGGGTGGCGTAGAGCACGCCGGTCTTGCCGAAGAAGGTGAGCAGCAAACCGGTCGCCAAAGTGGACGCGGCGATATTGGTCAGGTTGTTGGCGAACAGAATCGCGCCGAGCATCCGCTCGCGCGTTGCCAACAATCGATTGACAATGCCGGCGTCGCGGTTGCCCTGCTTTTCCAAGCGATTCATGGCGGCGCGCGAGGACGCCGTCAGCGCCGTCTCGCTTGCCGAGTAGAACGCCGATATCAACAGGCAGATCAAGACCGCCGCAACGGTTAGCCAGTCTACAAAAGTCATCGCTCGGCAAGCTTCTCGCTAAGAAACGTACGCACCTCGCGCGGATCGACACCGGCCTCAACGAAGGCCGCGCCGATACCGCGCACCAGGATGAATGTAAGCATTCCACGTTTCACTTTCTTGTCCTGCGCGATCAGTTCCATCAATTGGTCAACGGAAGGCAGCGGTCCCGGAATATCCTTAAATCTCGTCGGCAAGCCGGTTTCGGCCAGATGGCGATTGACCCGCGCGGCTTCGACCTTCGGCACCAGCCCCTGCCGCCGCGCCGAGAACTCGAAGGCCAAGGCCATGCCGGCGGCGATGGCCTCGCCATGAAGGAGCCGGTCGGAGAAGCCGCAGGCCGCTTCCAGCGCGTGACCGAATGTGTGGCCGAGATTGAGCAAGGCGCGGTCGCCGGTCTCGCGTTCGTCACGCGCGACGATAGCGGCCTTGGCGCGGCAACTCACCGCGATGGCGTGGTCGCGCGCAGAACTTCCGGAGGAATTGCCGCCGGAGAAGATTTCGCGCCAGTTGGTTTCGAGCCACGAGAAAAAATCGGCGTCGCCGAGCAAACCGTATTTGACGAGTTCGGCGTAACCGGCACGGAATTGACGCTCCGACAGCGTGTCGAGGAGCGCGGTGTCGGCGAGAACCAGGATCGGCTGATGGAACGCGCCGATCAGATTCTTGCCGTGAGCGGAATCGATCGCGGTCTTGCCGCCGACGGATGAATCGACCTGTGCCAGCAAAGTGGTCGGGACTTGCACATAATCGAGGCCGCGTCGCACCACCGCCGCCGCGAACCCGGCAAGATCGCCGATGACGCCGCCGCCGAGCGCGATGACGAGATCGCCGCGCTCGATACGCGATGCGATGATGGCCTCGCAGACCTCTTCGAGGACGCCGTAGCTTTTCGAGCCCTCGCCGGCGGACACGATCGTGCGGCTCGTCGCCACGTCCGCCTGCGCAAGCGCGGCTTCGGCAGCGCTCAGCACGTGACGCGCCACGTTCTCGTCGGTGACAATAAAGGTCTTGGCGCCCGGCCGCAGCGCCGCGATCCGCGCGCCGAGCGAAGCGAGAACACCGCGCCCGATGACGATATCATAGCTGCGCGCGCCGAGCGCGACGGCTACGGTGACGGCGTCGGTGCGAACAGGCGCTGTCATGTGCAATCTCTTTCGCCGTTACGCTCTAGCGGCGTGCTGAGAAACGCGGCGAGCGCCTTCATGATTTCGCCGACGATCGCATCGTGCGGAACTTCGCCTGACTGCACGGTGAGATCGGCCTGCGCGTAGAACGGCTCGCGCTCGACCAGCAATTGGCGCAACGTCGCGGCCGGATCGGCGGTCTGCAGCATCGGCCGATCGCTCTTGCGCTTGTTGATCCGGCGCATCAGCACGTCGAATTCGGCATTGAGCCAGATCGAAACGCCTTTGACCTTAACGACCGCTTGCGTATCCGCGTTCATCACGGCGCCGCCGCCGGTCGCCAGAACTTGCGGACCGCCCTCGAGCAACCGCGCTATCACGCGCGCTTCGCCGTTGCGGAAGTCGGCTTCGCCGTGCCGCGCGAAAATGTCCGCAATGCTCATGCCGGCGGCTTTCTCGATCTCGGTATCGGCGTCGACGAAAGGCACATCCAAGCGCGTGCCGAGCCGCCGACCGATCGACGACTTGCCTACCCCCATCATACCGATAAGCACGATCGAGCGGCGGCCGAGGCGCGACAGGATCGCAGCCGCCGAAACCGGCGGGCCGGTGTCACTTTGTATTGTTATATCAGTCATTTACGTTAAGCCCGACAGTGCCGCTGGCGCTTTTCTCGACTTACCAGAACTTTGGCCAGATCACTTGCCAGTCCGGCGCGAACATGATCGTACTCGGTCCCATTCGCCGGCACCAAGGGGATGAGCGCGGGCACCAGACGATGCCGAGCCTGCTCCGATTACTCGCTGTCATCGCTATCCTGGGCGCGGCCGTCTATGGCGGTCTATATGCGCTTGCGCATTACGTGCAACCCAAGTCGCGCGAGATCTCGGTAACGATCCCGCCCGACAAGTTCTTTAAGAACCGCTGAGGCCGGCCCAATGGTTCGGACAATGGGCGCGACGGCGCGCGCGACGCGGCCTTCCGACGAACGGCTCATCGCGCTCTATCTCGATATGCTGGCGGCGGAACGAGGCGCGGGAGAAAACACGCTGGCCGCCTATGGCCGCGACCTTGAGGACTTTTCGGATTATCTCAAAACCACAGGGCGCTCGATCGCCAAGGCGAGCACGGACAATGTGCGCGCTTATCTTGGCGAGCTGTCGCGGCGCGGTCTGCGGGTGACGACGGTGGCACGGCGGCTCTCAGCCATACGACAGCTCTATCGGTTTCTCTATGCCGAAAATCACCGCGCGGACGATCCCGCGGCCGTGCTCGAAGGCCCAAGGCGCGAGCGCGCCTTGCCGAAGACGCTCACACTCGCCGAGGTCGATCATCTTCTGCGCGTCGCCGGAAAAACCGATCCGACCATGCCGTTGGCGGTGCGATTACGCGCGGCGAGGCTCGCTTGCCTGGTCGAGATTCTTTATGCGACCGGCCTGCGCGTCTCCGAGCTCGCGGCGTTGCCGATGTCGGCTGCGCGAAAGGATGCGCGCATGATCGTCGTGCGCGGCAAGGGAAACAAGGAGCGTTTGGTGCCGCTCAACGATGCGGCCAAGCGCGCCATGATGAACTACCTCGCGCTGTTGTCGGAAGCCGACCGCGATGAAGCATCGAAGGGTCCGTCGAAGTGGCTATTCCCGTCGTTCGGCGAAAGCGGCCATCTCACCCGGCAGCATCTGGCGCGCGAACTCAAAACGCTTGCCGCGGCCGCCGGGTTACGCGCCCCGCAGCTGAGCCCGCATGTGCTGCGCCATGCCTTCGCCAGCCATCTTCTCCACAACGGCGCGGATTTGCGCGTGGTGCAGACGCTGCTTGGTCACGCCGATATTTCGACCACCCAGATTTACACGCATGTGCTGGAAGAACGGCTGAAAAGCCTGGTGCGCGACCTACACCCGTTGGCGGAAGAGTGATATGCAGCACGGACCATTCCTTGACTTAAACGCGATGTGCGGGCGAGTTTGTCCCCCTGGGGCACTCACCGTTCATCTCTTTGGTACAAGTTCCCTTCGCGATGCGTAGCTATCTCGACTTCGAAAAACCGGTGGCCGAGCTTGAGGCCAAGATCGAGGAATTGCGCGCGCTGCACAGTGACGGCGACGTGATCGCCGAGGAGATCGGCCGCATCGAGGGCAAGGCGGCGCAGGCGCTCAAGGAACTCTATGCCGGATTGACGCCGTGGCAGAAAACACAAGTCGCACGGCATCCGCAGCGGCCGCATTGCCTCGATTACATTGCGACACTGATCACCGATTTCGTCCCGCTTGCCGGCGATCGCAAGCACGGCGAGGACGCCGCCATCGTTTGCGGCTTCGGCCGCTTTCGCGGCGAGAGCGTTTGCATCATCGGCCACGAGAAAGGTTCCGATACCGACAATCGGCTTAAGCACAATTTCGGCATGGCGCGGCCCGAAGGTTACCGCAAGGCGGCGCGGCTGATGGGCATGGCCGACCACTTCGACGTGCCGGTGATCGCGCTGATCGATACGGCGGGCGCCTATCCCGGCATCGGCGCAGAGGAGCGCGGCCAAGCCGAAGCCATTGCGCGATCGACCGCGGCTTGCCTCGAGATCGGAGTGCCAAACGTTGCGGCGGTCATCGGCGAGGGCGGTTCGGGCGGCGCCATCGCGATTGCGACCGCCAACCGCGTGCTGATGCTGGAACACGCCATCTACAGCGTGATTTCGCCCGAGGGCGCGGCTTCGATCCTGTGGCGCGATACCGCGAAGGCCCAGGAAGCGGCGTCGAACATGAAGATCACCGCACAGGATCTGGTGCGGTTCGGAGTCGTCGACACGATTGTGCCGGAACCGACCGGCGGCGCGCATCGCGACCCTGCCGCGGCCGTTGCGGCGGCGGGCGAGGCTATCGCCAACGCGCTCGCCGATCTGCAGGGCCTCGACCGCGCCACTATCGTGCGGCTGCGGCGTGAAAAATTCTTGGCAATCGGCCGCACGCTCGCTTGATTACGGCTATGGTCGGGACCTCATCCGCGGCCGGAAAAGAGCCCGCCACAATCTCGCCCCGATTGCTCCCCGGATCGTCGCTATAGTGGGCTAATATCCTGGGGGCTAAGGCCTTGGATTTACCGGTCAAATTCGTCGACAATTTACCATTCTTTCAGCGGCCGTATGGTCAACCAGTAAACGGATAACCAGCCGCCTTGCGAAAGCCACCTCAGATGGGTAACGATTGGCGAGTGATGGCACGGGGATGGTCCATCTGTCGGGGAACTTCATCTTGATCCGCGCCTGCGTTGTCCGCGCGCTCAGCTTGCGCATGCTGATGACATCGGCGGTGCTCGCCGGTGCGCTGGCGCTCGCCGGCTGTTATGGCGACGAAGGCTATCAGCTGCCGACCCGGGCGATGAAGGAACTCTCCCCGGAAATGCTGGCGCTGCTCGATCAAAAAAATATGCCGAAGGATTCGCCGATCCTCGTCCGGGTTTTCAAAGAAGAATCCGAGCTCGAAGTCTGGAAACAGGACACCACCGGTCAATATCAATTGCTCAAGGTTTATCCGATCTGCCGCTGGTCGGGTGAGCTCGGGCCGAAGAAAACCGAAGGCGACCGCCAGGCGCCGGAAGGCTTTTATTCGATCACGCCCGGGCTGATGAATCCGAATTCCAATTACTACCTCGCCATCAATATCGGCTTTCCCAACGCCTACGACAAAGCAAACAATTTCAGCGGCGCGTTCCTGATGATTCACGGCGATTGCTCGTCGCGCGGTTGCTACGCGATGACCGACGAGCAGATCGGCGAAATCTACTCGCTGGGGCGTGAGTCTTTCCTGGGCGGCGAAAAGGAATTCCAGGTCCAAGCCTATCCGTTCCGCCTCACGCCGGCGAATCTCGCGCGGCATCGCACCAACCCGAACATGGCGTTCTGGAAGATGCTCAAGGAGGGCAACGACCATTTCGAGGTGACGCATCTCGAACCCAAGGTCGATGTCTGCGACCGGCACTATGTGTTCGACGCGCAGCCGCCGGCAAATTCCACAAAGCCTCTCGTCTTCACCCCGACCGGTCACTGCCCGGCCTACGAAGTGCCGCAGGAGGTCGCCGGTCCGGCGCTGGAGAAGCAGCGCAACGACGAATATCAGATCGCGCAATTGATCAAAGACAACGTGCCGGTGGCACCGATCGTGATGGGCACCGACGGCGGCATGAACCGGGTTTTTGTCGCCAAGCTGGAAACCACCGACGTGGTCTCCGACAATGACGGGCATATGCACGCGCCACCGATCCATCCCGGCATGCCGCCGCCGACGCTGAGCGGGCCGCGCGAAGATCCCTATGCCGGGATGGTGAACACCGCATCGTCGAGCGGAAGTTCGCCCGGCAGCCTGTTTGGCGGCCTGTTCAACGCCAAGTCTGCCAGCCCGTCTGCCAGCCCGTCTGCCAGCCCGTCTCCCAGCCCGCAGGTGAGTACGGTCGCGTCGAGCGACACAAGCGCGCAGGACCATTCGGGCTTCTTCGGCAATTTGTTCGCACCGAAGACCCCCACCGTCCAACAAGCTCCCGCCCCGCAAGGCGCCGTCCTTGCCGGCCTCAATTCCGTGCCGGGGCCGCGCAAGATCGAGCAGGCAAAAACCGAGGCGCCAAAGGCCGAACCGCAGAGGTCCGAGCCGCAGGTTGCCGAAACGCCGAAGCTGAAGACCAAGCCGCAGCAAGACGCCACCGCGACGCCGCCCGCGAATAGCGGCGGCCCAAGCAAAGGCACGCAGCCCGTGGCGCAGCCCGCGAACAGCGGCTTGATCAAAGGCGGGCAGCCCGTTGTGCCCGCCGGCACTTTTGACGGCCGCTGGGCGGGACTTCAGTAATCAGGGTTTCAGGGATCAGGCATCAGGTGCATCGCAACGCGACCTGATCCCTGAGGACCGATACCTGATTCCTGTTACGCGTATCTTCCGTGACAGTGCTTGAATTTCTTGCCTGAACCGCAAGGGCACGTCTCATTGCGGCCGACTTTGCCCCAGCTTTGCGGGTCCTGCGGATTGCGCACGGACGTTTGCGCAACAGGGGCTTGCCCAAGGCGCGCCGGCGCCGATGCCGGCGCCACTCCGCCGACGGCAGAAGCGGCGCCGGGCGCAAGCCCGCTACCGGACCCGATGCCGTGACGCGCCAGAGTTTCAGCGCCGGCCATGGCGAGCGCCATCTCGTCCTCGCCGGTCGTCAGATCCATCTTATGCGCCTGCATAGCCGGGAGCGCCTCCGGCTGCGCCGGCGGCGCCGCCTGGATCTCGACACGCATCAGCTGCGCGGTCACGCCCTCGCGCAAGCTTTGGCTCATGGCTTCGAACAGGCTGAAAGATTCCGCCTTGTATTCGTTGAGCGGATCGCGCTGGCCGTAGCCGCGCAGCCCGACCACCTGACGCAGATGATCGAGCATGATGAGATGCTCGCGCCACAAATGATCGAGCGTCTGTAGCAGGATCGACTTCTCGATGTAACGGATGACGTCGGGACCCCACTGCGCAACCTTCGCCGCCATGTACTCGTCGGCGCGGCGCTCGACGCGAGCGAAGATTTCTTCGTCGGCGATGCCTTCTTCCTTGGCCCATTCGTCGGCGGGCAGATCGAGGCCGAGCACGCGCTTGAGCTCCTCGCGCAAGCCTACGGCATCCCACTGTTCCGGATAGGCGTTTGCCGGAACGTGCTTGGCGACGAGATCGTCGATCACGTTGTGGCGCATGTCGGAGACGACCTCGCCCACCGCCTGATCCTGCATCCATTCGACGCGCTGATCGAAGATGACCTTGCGCTGATCGTTCATCACGTTGTCGAACTTCAGGATGTTCTTGCGGATATCGAAATTGCGCGCCTCGACCTTCTGCTGCGCCTTTTCCAGCGCTTTGTTGATCCAGGGATGGATAATCGCCTCGTTCTCCTTGAGCCCGAGCTTCGTCAACATGCCGTCGAGCTTGTCGGTGCCGAAGATGCGCATCAGATCGTCTTCGAGCGAAAGAAAGAACTTGGAGTGGCCCGGATCGCCCTGACGTCCGGAGCGGCCGCGCAACTGATTGTCGATACGGCGGCTCTCGTGCCGCTCGGTGCCGAGCACAACAAGTCCCCCGGCGGCAAGCGCCTTGTCCTTCAAGCGCGAGACTTGCGCGCGAATATCCGCGGCGCGCGGACCTTTCTCGCGCTCGCGCGGATCCTCGATATCGGCCAGTTCCTGCCGGATGCGCATGTCGGCGTTGCCGCCAAGCTGAATATCGGTGCCGCGGCCGGCCATGTTGGTCGCAATCGTGATAGCGCCGGGCACGCCGGCCTGGGAGACGATGTAGGCCTCTTGCTCGTGATAACGCGCGTTGAGGATGGCGAAGACTTTGGCTTTTGAGGCACCCTCGTCGCCGGAATAGAGCGCGGCGAAGGCATTGGGATCGGAGAAGTCGTGCTGCTCCCAGCCCTGCTGGCGCAGCATCTCCGCGAGCTGCTCGGATTTCTCGATGGAGGTAGTGCCGACCAGGACCGGCTGGCCGCGCTTCTTGCAGTCCTCGATCAGGGTCAGGATTGCGCGGAATTTCTCGACGGCCGTGCGATAGACCTCGTCGTCGTCGTCGATGCGGACCATCGGCATGTTGGTCGGGATTTCCAGAACTTCCAGATTGTAGATGTCCTGGAACTCGTCGGCCTCGGTGACCGCCGTGCCGGTCATGCCGGCAAGCTTCTCGTACATGCGGAAATAATTCTGGAACGTGATCGAGGCGAGCGTCTGATTCTCCGGCTGGATCGGCTGATGCTCCTTGGCCTCGAGCGCTTGGTGCAGGCCTTCCGAATAGCGCCGGCCCGGCATCATGCGGCCGGTGAATTCGTCGATGATGACGACTTCGCCGTTGCGCACGATGTAGTCCTTGTCGCGCTGGAACAGCTTGTGCGCGCGCAGCGCCTGGTTCACGTGATGGACGACCGAGACATTCTCGACGTCGTAGAGCGAATCCGACTTGAGCAGGCCGGCATCACGCAGCAAGTTCTCCATCTTCTCCATGCCGACTTCGGTGAGATTGACGGTGCGCTGCTTCTCGTCGAGCTCGTAGTCGGCTTTGTCGAGCTTGGGAACATAGGCGTCGATGGTGTTGTAGAACTCGGAACGGTCGTCGAGCGGACCGGAAATGATGAGCGGAGTGCGCGCCTCGTCGATCAGGATCGAATCGACTTCGTCGACGATGGCGTAGACGTGCCCGCGCTGCGCCATGTCCTCGAGCCGGTATTTCATATTGTCGCGCAGATAATCGAAGCCGAGCTCGTTATTGGTGCCGTAGGTGACGTCGCTGTCGTATTGCTTCTTGCGCTCTTCGTCTTGCAGGCCATGCACGATGACGCCGACCGTAAGACCGAGGAATTTGTAAATCTGGCCCATCCATTCGGCGTCACGCTTGGCGAGGTAGTCGTTGACGGTGACGACATGAACGCCGCGCCCGGCAAGCGCATTGAGATAAACCGGCAGCGTCGCGACCAGCGTCTTGCCTTCGCCAGTCTTCATCTCGGCAATCCTGCCTTCGTGCAGCACCATGCCGCCGATGAGCTGGACGTCGAAATGACGCTGGCCGAGCGTGCGCTTGCCGGCCTCACGGACGGTGGCAAAAGCCGGGACCAGGATGTCGTCGAGCGTCGCCCCCTCGGCCAGTTGCTTCTTGAATTCGTCGGTACGCGCGCGCAAAGCGTCGTCGGACAGCGCTTCGAGCTCTTTTTCCAGCGCGTTGACCTCCTCGACCCGAGCCCGGTAGGAGCGGATACGACGGTCGTTGGAGGAACCGAATATCTTGCGGGCGACGGCGCCGATCATCGCATCATCATCCTTTTATATTTCTATATTTCCCGCCGGTGGCGCGGCCCAACCAGCGGAAAATGCGGCGCTATTCGGGCTTCTGCAAGGCGACTGAACGTCCCCATGTCTGGCGGAGAGATAGGAGGGGGTCGATTTTTTGTCAATGCAAGGTGTGCTCACGCGCTCGTTAAGCGGCGGCTCGATTCCGCCATTGCCAAGGGCGGTCGATTCGACGACTGTCCGCGCCGACCCCGGGGCTGCAAAGCTTTGGGTCCGATACCCTAACAAGAACCGGCGATTTACCGCCTCGCTAAAGGATCGCTTTCTATGTCCCCTACCCATCCGCTCGCCGCCCGCGCGCTCGGCGTATTCGCGCTTGCCGCACTCCTCATCGCACCGAGCGCTGCGCTCCGGGCACAAGATTCCGATCCGGTCGTTGCCCGCGCCAACGGCGTCGATATCCGGCAGAGCGACCTCGCGCTCGCCGAGGATGAAGTTGGCGGCAGCATGCCGCAAATGGCCCCCGATCAGAAGCGCGAGTACCTGATCACCTATCTCGCCGACGTCATCGTGCTGTCGCAGGCTGCCGACCAGCAAAAGCTCGGCGACCGCGACGACGTCAAGCACCGGATACAATTCGAGCGCAACAAGACACTGATGGAGACGCTTCTCCAAGACGCCGGCAAGGCCGCGGTGACCGACGATGCGATGCACAAGGTCTATGACGACGCCATCAAGCAGATGCCCGCCGAAGAGGAAGTGCACGCGCGGCATATTCTGGTTCCGACTGAAGACGAAGCCAAGGCGATCGAGGTCGAACTGAAGAAAGGCGCGGATTTTGCCACGCTCGCCAAGGAAAAATCGAAAGACCCGGGTGCGGCCGAAGGTGGCGATCTGGGTTATTTCACCAAGGACCAGATGGTGCCTGAATTCGCCGACGTCGCGTTCAAGCTCGACAAAGGGCAGATTTCCGATCCGGTGAAGACGCAGTTCGGATGGCACATCATCAAAGTCGAGGATAAGCGCATCAAGCCGACGCCGACATTCGATGAGGTCAAGACCCAGCTCCAAACTTACGTGGCCCATAAAGCACAGGCCGAGCTGGTCGAGAATTTGCGCAAGACCGCGACGATCGATCGGCTCGATCAGCCCGCGGCAACACCGGACCCTTCGGCGCTCAATCCGGCTGCACCGGCGAAAAAGTGAAGAATCTTTAGATTCGTCATGCCCGGGCTTGTCCCGGGCATCCACGGCTTTAAAACATAGCGACACAAGACGTGGATGGCGGGGACAGAGGCCCGGCCATGACGACCTGAGAGTCTCGCCGGTGCCCCCTGCCATCTCTCCTCTCGCTCCGACAACGGTCCCCGACATGCCCGTGATCGCCGGCGTGCGGCTCGCCACGGCTGCGGCCGGCATCCGCTACCGGGACCGCACCGATGTGATGCTGGCGGTGTTCGACGAGGGCACCAGCGTGGCGGGTGTGTTCACGCGCTCCAAATGTCCTTCCGCGCCAGTACAATGGTGCCGCGCCAGGATCAGAGGCGTGCGCGCCCGTGCGCTCGTCGTCAATTCCGGCAATGCGAATGCTTTCACCGGCAAAAGCGGGCGCGCGGCGTGCGCGTTCACCGCGAAGCTTGCCGCCGCCGCGGTCGGCTGCAAGGCATCCGAAGTGTTCCTGGCCTCGACCGGCGTCATCGGCGAGCCGCTGCCGGCGCATGCCTTCGACGGCGTTCTGACAAAGCTTGAGACCGAAGCCACCGCCAACGGCTATGTCGACGCCGCCAGAGCGATCATGACCACCGACACATTCCCAAAACTCGCCACCGCGAGCGCGCGGCTTGGCGGGGCGAGCGTCACCATCAATGGCTTTGCCAAGGGCGCCGGCATGATCGCGCCCGACATGGCGACGATGCTCGCTTTCGTCTTCACCGACGCGCCGATTGCGGCGCCGGCGTTGCAGGCATTGTTACGCGAAGGCACCGTCGACACGTTCAACGCCGTGACCATCGACGGCGACACGTCGACCTCGGACACCCTGCTGGCTTTCGCCACCGGCGCCGCGCGTGGGGCGCCGCGCATCACGCGCGCCCACGATCCGCGCCTCGTGCCCTTCCGCAAGGCGTTCAACGCCGTGCTTGCTAATCTTGCGGAGCAAGTGGCGCGCGACGGCGAGGGCGCGCGCAAACTGGTCGAGATCGTGGTCGAAGGCGCGGTATCGAAAATTTCGGCGCGCCGCGTCGCGATGTCGATCGCCAATTCGCCATTGGTCAAGACCGCGATTGCCGGCGAGGACGCCAATTGGGGGCGCGTGGTCATGGCGGTCGGCAAAGCCGGCGAGCCCGCCGATCGCGACCGGCTGTCGATCTGGTTCGGCGGCATCCGCGTCGCGCATAAAGGTGCCCGCGATCCTGGTTACGACGAGGCCGCCGTCTCCGCCGCGATGAAGAAGCCGGAGATCACGCTCAAGGTCGCGCTCGGCCTCGGCAAGGGCCGCGATCGCGTGCTGACCTGCGATCTGACCAAAGAGTATGTTGCGATCAACGGCGATTATCGCAGTTGAGAGCGTCGTCATGAGTGCCGAACTCAAACACACTCGCACAGCCACACTCGACATCGCCTACGAGGAAAGCGGCAGGGCGATCGGCACGCCGGTCTTCCTCATGCATGGCTGGCCGTACGATCCGCGCTGCTACGATGAGGTCATTCCTTCGCTTGCGGCCGCTGGCTGCCGCGTCATCGTGCCTTATCTGCGGGGCTTCGGCCCGACGCGATTTCTGTCCGCCGCGACGCCGCGCTCGGGCCAGCAGGCGGCGCTCGGCAACGATTTGCGCGAATTGATGGACGCGCTGGCAATCGAACGCGCCGTGCTCGCCGGTTACGATTGGGGCGGCCGCGCGGCCTGCATCGTCGCCGCACTGTGGCCGGAGCGGGTGCGCGGCCTCGTCACCGTCAACAGCTACAATCTTCAAGACATTCCCGGTTCGGTGAAACCGGCCTCGCCCGCGCAAGAGCGCCGCCTGTGGTACCAATATTATTTCAACACCGCGCGCGGATATGCCGGACTCGAGGCAAATCGGCGCGCATTCTGCCGCCTCCTATGGCAGCTGTGGTCGCCGCCCTGGTCTTTCGATGACTCCACCTTCGAGCGCAGCGCGGTTTCGTTCGACAATCCGGATTTTGTCGCTGTGACGATCCATTCGTACCGTCACCGGTTCGGCTATGTGGCGGGCGATCCGGCGCTGGAGGACATCGAGCGGCGGCTTGCCGGCCAGCCCAACATCGCGGCGCCGACGATTGCGTTGCAGGGCGAGGTCGACGGCGTGCATCCGCCGGAAGCCTCGGAGAAGCACGCCGCGCATTTCACCGGGCCCTACGAGCGGCGTGTGCTGCCGGGAATCGGCCACAACCCGCCGCAGGAGGCGCCGCAAGCTTTTGCCGATGCGATTCTCGGTTTGATGCGGGCGTAGGATTTTAACTTCTCGCTAACCAAAGCGGCGAATGCGGCTATGTATTTGGGCAGATTGAATATGCCTTTACCCTCCCCTTCATAGACTGGACCAGGCCGTGAGCGTCAGACTCGTTCTCGTCGCCGCCTGCGCGCTGATCGATCCCGATGGTCGCGTGCTGATCGCACAGCGCCCGCCGGGCAAGTCGATGGCGGGATTGTGGGAGTTTCCCGGCGGCAAGGTCGAACCCGGCGAACGGCCGGAGCAGTGCTTGATCCGCGAGCTAAGGGAGGAACTGGGTATCGCCGTCAAAGAGGAGTGTCTCGCACCGCTGACCTTCGCGAGCCACACCTATCCCGACTTCTACCTCCTGATGCCGCTCTATGTTTGCCGGCGCTGGGATGGGTTCGTCGAGGCACGGGAGGCGCAACAGCTCAAATGGGTGCGGCCACACGAGCTACGAAACTTTCCGATGCCGCCCGCCGACGAACCGCTGATCTCGCATCTTACGACGCTGTTATGATCCGAACGCCAGAAGGCTAAACGACCATGTCGAAGCTCCGAACGCCCAAGATAGCCTCGCTCGTTCTGCGCTTCATGCGCGACGACGGCGGCGCCACGTCCATCGAATATGCGGTGATCGCATCGGGTATCGCGGTCGCCATCGCCGCCGCGGTGATGAGCTTGGGCTCGAGCGTCAGCGGCATGTACAGCAGCGTCGCCACGGCGATGAAATAACCGCCCGATTACCGAGGCGCTTTCTCACCCGTCGAAATCTCCCGCGTGCCAAGTGCGTCGGCAAGCCGCGACTTCGCCGAACCCGGCCTGAGTGGCTGCTGCTGATCCGGATGCGGCGCCCAGCCCGACAACCAGACGATTTCGAATGTCGCGCGCACCCGCCCGTCATCGTCGGCAAAGCGCTGCGCGTAGATTTCAGCCATGCGATGAAGCGTCGCGCGCTTGAGCGGCGTGCGGCGGCGGGCGTTGAGCGCATTGGTGGCGCCCATGCGGCGGAGGTCCTGCATCAAGTTGAAAACGGAATCGTAGCGCACGCAAACGCGATCGACGTCGGTGACCGGCAACGCGAAACCGGCGCGCTGCAACAGGGCGCCGAGTTCGCGCAGATCGACGAACGGCGCCACGCGGGGCGAAGCCCCGCTCTCCACTTCGCTCTCGGCCTCGGCAAACGATTGGCGCAGTTCGGTCAGCGTCTCGCCGCCGAGAAGTGCCGCGAGAAACAATCCGTCGGGTTTTAGCGCGCGGCGTATCTGCACGAGCACGCCCGGCAGATCGTTGACGAATTGGAGCGCCAGCGCCGACACGACAAGATCGAGCGCGCCATCGCCAAACGGCAGGGCTTCTTCGTCGGCGGCCACAAATTTATCCACCCGCTTGGCATGATCCGGTACGGCATCGGCGCGCACGATCGTGCCGACAGATCCGACGCGCGCGAGGGCCGCGCGGACCGCTTCGCTGGGCGTGCCGAGATCGACGGCAACGTCGAACCGCCGCAGCACCGCGGCAAGCCGCTCCGCAAGATCCTCGGCCACGCGATCGAGCAGAAACGTCGCCGGGCCCAACGAAGCCGCGCGGGCGCGCCGGCGGCGAATAAGCGCGCGGTCGAAAATCATAGGATTGGACGCGTTCGGGGCTTCGGGCATGATCACGATCATCAAGAATGACATTTGCGTTGTAGAGCGGTAGCGTTAAGCCATGCCTGCGTCGATCAGCATCGCATTCCCCCCGCGCATCAAACGCGCCACGGACGCGGTGCGCGCGGCCTTACGCGTGACGCTCGATCTCGCCTTGCCGCCGCTTTGCCCGGCTTGCCGCGAACCGGTCGAGGGGCGCGGCCTGTGCCCGGCCTGCTGGTCGAAGCTGTCCTTCATCAGCCGCCCCTATTGCGAGCGCCTCGGCATTCCGTTCGTGTATGATCCCGGGCCGGGCATCCTGTCCATGGAAGCGATTGCCGACCCGCCGGCCTATCATCGCGCCCGCGCCGCCGTGCGCTTCGACGATATTTCGCGGGCGCTGGTCCACGGCCTCAAATATGGCGACCGGCTCGACCTCGCACCGATGATGGGGCCGCTGGATCAGCCATGCCGGGCGCGAGCTTCTGGCCGAAGCGGACGCGCTGGTGCCGGTGCCGGTGCACTGGCGCCGCCTGTGGGCGCGGCGCTTCAACCAATCGGCCATGCTTGCCGCCACGGTCTCGGCACAAAGTGGGGTACCCATCGCCGGTGGCGCGCTCAAACGCGTCAAGCCGACGGTGCAGCAAGTCGGGCTGTCACGATCAGAACGCGCCCAAAACGTCCAAGGCGCATTCCGCGTGCCGGAGGAGGGCAAAGCCGCGGTGGCCGGCCGCCGGCTCATTGTGATCGACGACGTGCTCACGTCCGGCGCCACCGTCGACGGCTGCGCGCGGGCGCTGCTGCGCGCCGGCGCCGCCAATGTCGATGTGCTGATATTTGCCCGAGTTGCCGACCCGGTGCGAACGTCCATATAACAATTTGATAAAAATTACGCAGCATCATGTCAGCAATCGACATATATACCATTCGCTACTGTCCGTATTGCTACGACGCGAAGGAACTACTCTCCCGGAAGGGTGTAAGCTTCCAGGAGATCGATGCCAGCGGAAATAAGGACGTACGCAAAGAGATGATCCAGCGCGCCAACGGCTGCAGCACCTATCCGCAGATTTTCATCGGCACGACCCATGTCGGCGGCTGCGACGATCTGTATGCGCTGGACGAATCCGGCAAGCTCGATCCTCTGCTTGCCGAGACCCAAGAAAAGTCGCAAGAAAAATCGAAGGACCCGCCGGCATGAGCACGGCAAACACATCGACCTTCAGGGCCGGGCTCATTCAAATGTGCTCCGGGCTCGAGCCGCATGAAAATCTCGCATCCGCGCTGGCGTTGATCGACGAGGCCAAACGCGCCGGCGCCGATTATCTTCTGACGCCCGAGATGACCAATATCCTGGCGCTCAAGCGCGACCACCTGTTCGCCAAAATCGTCGCCGAGGATCAAGATATAACGCTGGCGACGCTGCGCGAGGTCGCGCGTAAGCTTTCGGTATACATTCATATCGGTTCGCTGGCGATCAAGGCGTCGCCGGAAAAAGCGGTGAACCGCTCGTTCCTGATCGACCGCAAGGGCGAGGTGGCCGCGCGCTACGACAAGATCCATATGTTCGACGTCGATCTTGCCGGCGGCGAAAGCTATCGCGAATCCGACAATTACCGCTCCGGCGAGGTGGCCGTCGTCGCCGACTTGCCTTGGGGCCGCCTCGGCCTGACGGTTTGTTATGATCTGCGCTTCCCGGCGCTTTATCGCGCGCTCGCCGAGGCTAGTGCTTCGTTCCTGGCGATACCGTCGGCATTCACCCGGCAAACCGGCGAAGCGCATTGGCACGTCTTGCAGCGCGCACGCGCGATCGAAAACGGCTGCTTCGTGTTCGCCGCGGCGCAAGGCGGCAAGCACGAAAACGGCCGCGAGACTTTCGGTCATTCGCTGATCGTCGACCCGTGGGGCGGCATTCTCGCTGAAGGCGGCACCGAGCCGGGAGTATTCATCGCGGAGATCGATCCCGCCGAGGTCGCGGTGGCGCGTGGGCGGATACCCTCATTGCGTCACGGCCGGCGCTTCGAGCTGGTCGAACCGATGGCCGAGCCGACTTATCTCCACGCGGTGCGAGAGCCGATATGATCCGCTACGCGCTCAACTGCGATGAAGGACACGGCTTCGAAAGCTGGTTCCAGAATTCGGCCGCCTACGACAAGCAGGTCAAGCGCTCACTCGTGAACTGTCCCGTCTGCGGCTCCACAAAGGTGGAGAAGGCGATGATGGCGCCAAGCCTGGCGTCGAGTTCGGCGTCGAATCTCGCCGACGCCGCGGACCCGCCGTCCCTTTCGCCCGCATCAGCAAATCCGGCACCACCCCTATCTTTCAACCTACCCTCCATCGTAAGCGGAGGAGGGATTGGGAGGGGGCAGCCGCCGATTCCGCCAAAGAACCCCGTCGCGATGGTGTCACCGCCGGAACGGGAGCTACGACAAAAACTCAAGGAATTACGCGACCACATCACCAAGAACGCGAGTTATGTCGGGCCGCATTTTCCGGAAGAAGCGCGCAAGATCCATTACGGCGAGACCGAGCACCGCTCGATCTACGGCGAGGCATCACCCGACGAGGCCAAGAAATTGCACGAAGAGGGCATCGAATTTCATCCGTTGCCGATTCTGCCGGACGATCATAATTGACGCGTCCTAACGCGTCATTCCGGATCGCCGCAAAGCGGCGAGTCCGGAATCCATAATCACAATCGGTGGGGCTATGGATTCCGGGCTCCTCGCTGCGCTCGGCCCCGGAATGACGATCAATACACCAAAATTAGCAGCACCACGCCGGCGATGACGAGCAGCATGCCGATGGCTTCACGTGGTGTCGTGCGCTGACCGAAGGCGAAGCGCGCGATGAGTTGCGCGAACAGCACCTCGATCAAAGCAAGCGTGCGCACATTGGCCGCGCTGGTGAGGGCAAAGGCGAGAAACCAGAATTGCGAGGCAAGCGCGCCCATGAAGCCGGCAAATAGCGACGGCTTCCAGGCCCGCATGATGGCTTGCAGCACTGCAGGTGCGCGCAACACGAGATAAATCGACAGCACGACCGCCTGCATGGCGAGCCCGACGACGAGCGTGAAGGTCGCGGCCATGACGAAATTGGGCAGGCCGAGCGAGAGAATCCCCCCGCGATAGCCGATCGCCGACAGCGCGAACATGCCGCCGGAAGCGAGCCCGAGCAGCGTCGGCCGCATGCCGCCGATCGCGCCGCCCGGCTTGATGGACATGACAATCACGCCCGTCGTGGCGACAACGATCGCAACCATCATCGGCAGTGTGACGACATCGCCGAGGAAGATGAGGCCGAAAACGGCGACCTGGATCGGCTCGGTCTTGATGTAGGCAATGGTGATGACGAAAGAGCGCTCACCCATGGTGGCGAGCATCAGCGCCGTCGCCGCGATTTGGGTGAAAGCGCCGTCGATCACCCACGGCCAGAATTTCAGGCCCGGGTGCGGCAGTGGCGCGCCGGTCGTCCAGAGCAAGATCAGGATAAAGGCGAGCGTGAAGGGAAAGCCGAATAGGAAACGCACCTGTGTCGCGCCGACGGTGCCGAGGCTGCCGGTCAGCTCGCGCTGCATCGCGTTGCGCACGGTCTGGGCAAACGCGGCGATGACGGTGAAGACGACCCAGAGCCAGGAGAACATCATTGCGCGAGCATCACGCCGCCTTCTGCGCGACGACCATGTAATTGACGTCCATATCGCTGGAAAGCTGCCAGCGATCGGCGAGAAGATTGTAGATCACGCCGGTTTCTCCGGCGATCTTCATGCCGCTTTGCTCAAGCGCGATTTCAAGCTCGTTGGGCGTCACGAACTTGTCCCATTGGTGGGTGCCGCGCGGCAGCCAGCGCAAAATGTACTCGGCACCTACAATCGCCAGCGCAAAGCTTTTCATGTTGCGATTGAGCGTGGCGACGAACATCAATCCCGTGGGCTTGACCATTTCGACGGCGACACCGACGAACAGGCCGACATCGGTGACGTGCTCGACCACTTCCATGGCGAGAACCACGTCGAAGCTTTCGCCGGCCTCAGCCAGCGCCTCGGCGCTGGTATTGCGGTAATCGATCCCGAGCCCGGATTGCGCCGCGTGATGCTGCGCCACCGCGATATTACTGTCGGAAGGATCGGCGCCGACGACGGATGCACCGAGCCGCGCCAACGGCTCTGACAAAATCCCACCGCCGCAGCCGATATCGAGCACACGCAGCCCGGCGAGGCTGTCGAGCCTTTTCGGATCGCGGCCGAAATGCTGGGCCGCGCGGTCGCGGATATAGGCAAGGCGGACCGGATTGAACTTGTGCAGCGCCGCCATCGGCCCGCGCGCATCCCACCATTGGCCGGACAGCCGCGAAAATCGCGCGACTTCATCCTGGTCGATCGTACCTGCGCCTATCGGCTCTCGATCCATCTTCGATCCACTCTCGATCCTTGGGAAACCGCTTTCAACGTGTCAGCCGGACACCGCCATCATCTTGATCGCGTGAGCCTTGGCAATTCCATCAAGCTCCTCCCAGAGCTTTGCCGGGATCGGAATGCCGGATTTGCGGCGTTGCGCTTCGGTGCGGCCGGAGCGTTCGCCGGGCAGCAAAATCTCGTCAAAGCCCGCCCGCCGTGGCAGCGCCTTGATCACGGCGGCGAGCGCGTCGGCGTCGTCCGTGAAGTCGGCAAGTGACCGGAAGGTGGCGATATCGATGGCGAGGATTGCGGTGTTCTGGGTGTGACGCTTGCGCTGTTCCGGTCCGAGCGCACGCGCCTGGATCGGCGCTGAGGCGAGCACGCTCGCCAGCATTTCGAACATCAAACCGAGCCCCGACCCCTTGGGTCCGCCGAGCGGCAGCAGGATGTCGGCAGTCTTAGGATCGGTGGTGGCTTCACCCCCGGCAGTCAGAGCCGCGCCTTCGGGCAACACGGTGCCGTTCGCGCGGGCCTGCAAGATCTTGCCTCTCGCGATCGCACTGGTGGCCATATCGAGGACGATGGCGCCATGGCCGCTCGGCACCGCGATCGCGATCGGGCTCGTTGCCATGCTTGCCACCCGCGCACCGTGATAGGCCATGTAGGCCGGCCCGGCGCCCATGATAATCGCGGCGCAGCCGCGTTCGGCTATCCATTGGGCGTAGCGGCCGATGGCGCCGGTATGCGTGGTCTGGCGAATGAGGCCGAAGCAAACCCCCGCCGTTTTTGCCCGCTCGACGGCGATTGCCGCGGCCGCCATAGCCGCGACCGGGCCAAAGCCATGCCCGCTGTCGATGACGAAAGTCGCGGCGCGATCATGCGTCAGCTTCGGCTGCGCCTTCGGATCCATCTCGCCGCGCTTGATGATATCGAGATAGATCGGCAGCCGCGACACGCCGTGACCGTCGCCGCCGCGCAGGTTGGCCCAGACCAATCCTTCCGCGACGATACCGGCATCTTTTTCACTGGCGCCCTCGGCGACCAGCACGTCACGGATGAAGCGCCCGAGCTCGTCGTGTCGCACCAAGATTTTATTAGGGACCACGCTCATCGCGGCGTCGCCGGGAAATAGGTGTCGAGCCAGCTACGCAACAGCGTCCAGACCCGGGTGGAATTCTCCGCGAACAGGAAATGATCGAGCCCGCTAAACAAATGCAGCTCGCTCGGCTGGCCGGCGCGCTTGAACATTTCAATCGACTGCTCCGTGGGTGTGACGGAATCGTTCGCGGCATGAATGAGCAGAAGCGGGCGCGGCGCGATTTTTCCCACTACGTCGTCGGCGCGGAAATCGAACATGCTCTGCGCGGTTTCGGCCGGAAACATTTCGACGGAATTGGGCGCCAGCATGCCCACTCTCTGCCGTTCCAGGTTTTGGCGCACATGGTCCGGGATCGGCACGATGTCGTGCCGCGGCACCATCAGCGATTTGCCGGTGCGGGCGCGATGGGTGCGTCCCTCTTCGAGCATCGCGGTGAATTTGGCCCAGGCTTCAGGCGTCGGATGCTGACCGCGGAATTTGCGCTCGCCGTGGCCCCAGCCGCCATTGGAAATCACCGCGGCGAGGCGCGGGTTGGTGCCGCCGGCATAGACCGCGACCGCGCCGCCGAAACTCGAACCGATGGCGCCGATACGATCGGGATCGACGGCGGGATGCTTGGCAAGGAATGCCAGCGCATTGCCCAGGTCTTCGACTTGCTCGAGGCAGATGACGCGGCCGAACTCGCCCTCGCTCTTGCCGCAACTGCGCATGTCGAAGCGCAGCGTCACATAGCCGAACTCGCTGAGCACCCGTGTTGGCTGCAGCACGGTCGGGCTTTCGGAATTCGAGCCGAAGCCGTGCAGCACCAGGAATGCGGCGCGGCGCTCCGACGGCCGCAACCCGTCCGGCACGCCCAGCATGCCATGCAGGCGCAAGCCCGCCGATTGAAAACTGACGACTTCTTCCTTCACGGCTGTTGCGCCTCCTCATCCGCCATCGGCGGGCGGCCACTTTAGCGATTTGCCGACCTGACGGAAGGGGAAGGAGCCGGAGCTATGGGCGCTCCGACGTGTCGGCGGGCGCTGCGGCCGGCGTCGGCCAACGCTCGTGCGTGAGCGGCACCAGCATTTTCACGGCCAGCCCTTTGCCCGAGAACGTGCGCGTCACCTCGCCGTTAAGCTGCCGTTGGATGACCAGATCGATCAACCGCGTCCCGAAGCCTACGCGCCGCGGCCGTCGCGCCGGCGGTCCGTTCTTTTCCACCCAGTTCAGCGCGAGGGTCAGGCCGCGGTGCGTGCGGTCCACCGACCAATGCAGGTCGAGCTGTCCCTTGGGGCGCGACAGGCTGCCATGCTTGATCGCATTGGCGGCAAGCTCATGCAGCGCCGCGCTCAGGTTGAAGACGGGATCGGGCTCGAGATCGATGTTCGGACCTTCGAGCGATGCCCGATCGAGATAAGGCCCGAGCACGGTATAGATGAGCTCCATGATCGGAATCGTGTTCCAGCCGCCCTCGGTAATGAGCCGATGAGCGTTTGCCATCGCCAGCACGCGCGCTTGGTACTTGGTGCTGAGATCGGCAATGCTCTTCGAGGTCCTAGCCGTTTGCGAGAACAGCGCGAGCAGCTGGGAAAACAGATTGCCGGAACGATGGCGCATGTCGCGGATCATCAGCTCGTGGCGCTGTTCGAGCTGGCGGCGCTGGATCGCGCCGGCCAGAAGATTGCCGACGGCGGCAAGAAACGCGATGTCTTGGGCGGTGAAGTGCCGCTTCCGCGTCGTGCAGACGCCGAGAATGCCGTAAGCGCGGCCGTCACGGCCGGCGATGGTCACGGTCATGCCGCTGGTGCAGTTATGATCCTTCAAATATTGCGCGACTTCGAAGCGGGTCTCGGCCGCATAATCGGCGGTGACGATCGGAACTGAAGAGTTCAACGTGAACCGGGCAAAGGTATTGGGCTTCGCAGTGGTCAAAATCTTGCCGACGAGGTGAGTCTTCCAGCCGAAGCCGGCACGTAGCACGAGCTCGGCACCGCCGGGCAGAAGCTCCAGAACCTTGACGAAATCGACCGACAGCGTGACCGCGACCGTGCTGACCGCGTCATTCAAAAGCCGATCAAGATCAGGCTCCGCCAGCGCACGCTCACCGAGCTGAGCCAGCGCTTCTTGCTGCTTGGCGCGGTTGCGCAGCTCGTTTTCCAGATTCACGCGCTCGGTGACATCGCAACAATGTCCGACCATGCCCTTGGACGCACCACCTTCGGCAATGACCGTTCCGGTCGCTTCAAGCCAGCGATCGGGGTGGCCGACGCGCTGCCGCGCCCGGTAGCGCGCACGGTATGGCGATTGCGTGCGCAGTGCTTCCTGCAGCGACGCTTCGACATTGGCTTGATCGTCGTGATGAATGCACTTGATAAGGCACGCCCAACTGCCGTCGAAGGCGCCGGGCGGCACGCCGTGGATCGATTCAAGATTGCTCGACCACGTCACGGTATGGGCGGCGGTATCCCAAAACCAGATGCCGATCTGTGCAGCTTCCAACGCGGCGCGAACCGTCGCAAAATCCGCAAAGAATCCTTTAGCGGAGTCTTGGGCAGAGTCTTGCGCCGGCCGATCGTCCGGCTCCCTTTTCTCGGACTTGTTTTTATCAGGCATGTCCATGCCTTACACTTCCATCTAACGCTACTTCCGTAAAGATCGTTATCGGCAGCGGCAATGGAAAGTGGCCGGACCGCAATTTATAGCGTTCCGGCCACCGCAATCATCGGAACTGAAACTCGTTCAACGCATCCCCTTCGTTCACTGGAATTGCGCGGTGTCAGTAGACTCTTCGCGAGGCGGAACCGCTCGGCGATGCGATGAGCGTGGCCGATTGTTCGGCGGCCGGCGTCACGGCAATGCTCGCCGTCATCGGACCGCCGTGACTATCGTCGATCGCGACACTTCTGCCTTCGTCGAGCGCGGCGCGTCCTTCGTTGTTCGGCAGCACCACGACCTTGGTGCCGATCCCCACGCGGCTGAAAAGATCGATGACGTCGGCGTTTTGCAGCCGGATGCAGCCGCTCGAGACGTGCTTGCCAATGGTCGTCGGATCGTTGGTGCCGTGAATACGGTAGTCGGTATTGCCGAGATAGAGAGCGCGCGCGCCCAACGGATTGCCGGGACCGCCGCCGACCCAGCGCGGCAAATACGGCTGCCGCGCGACCATTTCCGCCGGCGGAATCCAATCGGGCCATTCGGCCTTGCGGACGATCGTCTCGACTCCCGACCAGGTAAAGCCTTCACGCCCGACGCCGATCCCATAGCGCAGCGCTTGGCCGTCGCCGAGCGTGAGATAAAGGTAAGTATGAGGGGTATCGATAATGATGGTGCCCGCCGGCTCGCTGGTCGGATAGGACACCAATTGGCGGCGCAGCTGCGCCGGCAGCTCGTCCGTCGCAACATCGCCGGACTGGTCTTCCTGCGGCGCATATTGCGGCAACGCCGCATCGTAGCGTGACGCGGGCATCGAGGTGAAGGTCTGCGCCAAAGCCGGGGCGGCGGGCAGCAGGAGGGCGCCCGCGAAAAGAAGAGTGGCGCAGAAATCTTGCGCTCGCGTATTTGCTGACATGACGTACTCCCGCGCTGAAATGCCGTTCTCTGTCGCATCAATTGTCGGCGAGGCGGGAAGGTTCCACGATGGCGAATCAAACAAACATCAAACGGAAATCAAACAAATGAAAAGCGTTCACGCTGCCGCCGCGTAAACAACATCGACACAGTTTGAATTTAAGCGTGCCGCGATCGAGCGGCGAACCGCGCAATCCAATCAAGTCATGCAGCGCCCGTAGAAATACGCCATGCGCGGAGAGGACACCGGGGAGAAAGCAGGGTCGCAACCGACCGGAACTTCCGCAGGCATTTGCGAGCGCCGTTGCGATCGGATGTCGTTGCGCGATACGGCCGAATTGATATCGGACGGCAACGGGAGCCGATCGCCCTTGTACTCGCGGTTCACCGAGAAAGTCGACGCGAGCCATGCACCCGCGCTCGGTTCAGCGCTCAGGAACGGGATCAAGCCGACGAAAAACAAGGCGAGCGCCGTTACTCCCAACGCGCCCGCGAAGCGAACAAACAAAAGCCTGGTCATCGGACTTCTCCCCAGCGCCGGCACGATCAGTTTCACGATCGATCAGACGCACGAAAAGCCCCCAACCCGACTGCACCGTCGAGCTAACGTGGGCCGAGGTAACGAGTTCCTGGAACCACGATCATCACTGAGTCGTGATCGCGCTGGCCTGCCTTGGGAGCTGGCCTGCTTTGGGAAGTGCGCGGCAGCGAGTCTCGCGCTCGGAACAAACCTGACGGTGACGGTTTGTTATGGCGGACGGCCATTCTTTCCCCCTCCCCCCGTGCTTGGCCGACCATTCTGGGCGCAGCCGATATGCCGATCGGCTGCGCCTAACTTTTTGCATTCCAGACATTCAGATTTCGTCACCCGCGCGCGGTTCTGCTCTCGCTCGATTCGCGCGTTGCGGCCGGTTTGAGTCCACCGCAGGGCGCGGCAATGACGGGCTGGGAGATCGACAGCGCCACACTAAAAAGTCGATGCCCGGCACAAGGGCCGGGCATGACGAGCGACTGAACTCGATGCGTTGACTATTTACAGCGTCGCTTGGCGCTCGGCCGGCTTGCGGTCGCGCTGACGCGCCTTGCGGCCGAAAAACAGAGCCTGACTGACAACGGCAGACACCACCGCGACCTGGAAGGGCTTTGCGATCAGGAAGGCCGGCTCAGGCCGTTGTCCGGTCAGGAACCGCTCCGGATAGGCAGTGATGAAGATGACGGGTACTTCGAACGAGGCCAGAAGCTCATTGACCGCATCGAGACCCGAGCTGCCATCGGCAAGCTGGATGTCGGCGAGGATAAGGCCGGGCCGCTTCTGCTTGGCGAGCGCCAGCGCCTCGCTGTGAGTGCGGGCGATACCGATGACGTTGTGGCCGAGACTTTCGACCAGGGCCTCGATATCCATGGCGATGAATGTCTCGTCCTCGATGATCAACACATCGGTCGCGATTTCGGCAGCAAGCTCGCGGCCGGATTCCTCGACGAGGGCGCGCAGCGTCTGCAGATCGCAATCGAGAACTTCCGCCGCGTCCTCTTCAGTAAAGCCTTCAAGCGCCACCAAGAGGAACGCCTGGCGCGGGCGCGGCGTGATTTGGGTGAGGTGCTGGTCCGGCGGCATAACGACCTCACCGGCTTCCGGCTTGCCGTTTACCGGCACGGAATTCCAGATTTTGGTGAAAAGTCGATACAGCCCGATGCGCGAATTGGAGCTCGATTCCAGGATCTTCGGGCTGGCAATGAGCGATTCCACGGCGGCGACGACATAGGCGTCGCCTGACGCCTGACTGCCGGTCAGCGCCCGGGCATAGCGGCGCAGTGACGGCAGGTGCTGGAGTACGGCTTGTGATGTGGACACGGACCCTCCCCTTCCATAGTGCTGAGGTTACTGGCAAAAACGCCGCAGTGCAAAAAAAGTTCCATTTAGGAGGTCCGGACGGAACAACGGGGCCTCTCAGTGCGTTAGCGCACGTTGGACGGGGTGTTCCCAGGGTGGGTCGGCAATGGGTGAATGGGGAAAAGACGACGAGATGAAGCACCGTCAGACCAAACTTGAACCGGTCGAGCCGGTCGCGGACAAGCCGGAGACCGATGATCCCATGGCCAGGCCAGCCGCCACTCCCCACAAGCCCGAAGCACGTCTGGGTCGGGAAGTTCAGGCCCGGATCGGGCAGCAATTGCGATCCATGTACAACGACGTCGTCAATCAAGGCGTACCCCAGCATCTCACCGATCTGGTTCGGCGGCTGAGCGACCAAGAGCAGGACTGAGGATTGCCCGCATGACGCTTGACCCTGCGATACGCGATCAAGTCCTCGCCACCGTGCCGAGTCTGCGCGCATTCGCCATCTCGTTATGTGGCAACATCGATCGCGCCGACGACTTGGTGCAGGAAACCCTGCTACGCGCACTTGCCCATATCGATTCATTCCAGCCCGGCACCAACATGCCGGCATGGCTGTTCACCATTTTGCGCAACCTGTTCCGCTCCGAGTACCGCAAGCGGCGCCGCGAAGTCGAGGACGCCGACGGGCGCTATGCCGATACGCTCAAATCGCACCCTGAGCAGACCGGACGTGTGGAATTCGAGGAGTTTCGCACCGCGCTGGCAAAGCTGCCCTCTGACCAGCGCGAGGCGCTGATCCTGGTTGGAGCTTCCGGTTTCTCCTACGACGACGCCGCGGCGATCTGCGGCTGCGCGGTCGGCACCATCAAGAGCCGAGTCAACCGCGCGCGCACCCGGCTTGCCGATCTTCTTGCTATCGACAGTGTCGACGATTTCGGCCCCGACCGCGCCACGCGCGCTGTGCTCGCCGGCGGTGGAAGAAATTAACCCTCGTTCCGGGGCGCGCGCAACGCCAGCCCGGAATCCATAATCACAACACTCGCAGATCGGACGCTGGCGGCTCACTTGAACATGTGGGACGGCAGCCATAGCGCTAGGACCGGAAACGCAATTAGGATCACCAGCCGGATCAGATCGGTGACGATAAACGGCAGGACCCCGGCGAAGATCGTCGAAAAACTGACGTCCTGCACCACGCTTTTGATCACGAACACATTCATGCCGACCGGCGGGTGAATAAGCCCAAGCTCGACCGTCATCACGATGATGATGCCGAACCAGATCGGATCGAAGCCGAGCTGCATGATCACCGGAAATATGATCGGAATGGTCAGGATGATCATGGCAAGCGAGTCCATGAGGCAGCCGAGC